>ENA-OSAI01000057-OSAI01000057.1-marine-sediment-metagenome-genome-assembly--contig:-NODE-57-length-77791-cov-13.961344_pt1 | contig 77791 bp, 78 predicted proteins | sample MGYA00237871_ERZ529316 | MGnify/ENA primary metagenome ERZ529316 (study PRJEB26369, sample SAMN03142814) | marine sediment metagenome | biome: marine; feature: borehole; material: sediment...
GGGCCCTGGAACGTTGTAAAATTAATAAAAATAGGTTTTTGATAGTTTTTTAGGAAGACAAATGTCCTTATTTAGATTTTCAAATTTTTCTCTAATAATGTTTTTATCGATCGGATTGTTTTCAATCCTGGAAGCCAGATGGGGAGAGACCGGGGTCTGGAAAATATACGGGGTGATGTTTTCGTCATCTTCTTTTAACCCCGATACAGCCTTTACAAATCGAGTATCTCCCGGAATTAGCCTTTCCTCTTTGTTTTGTAGCCCCACTCAATACAGGCTTAAAATAACAGGCATTGTATCCCTTAGATCTTAGTAAATACACCATCCCCCCTGCTACAACTGTCTTACCCACACCTGTATCCGTCCCCAGTATGAATACACCTTTTGCCATTTGTCACACCTCTAATCCTTCTGCTTTTATCATTCTGATGTCTTCAGGAATTTTGTTCCCCACAGTTGTCAGATAATTACCCACTAATGCTGCGTTTACCCCTGACCTGAATCCCAGGTTTTGCAGCTCACCAAGGGCATTTCTACCTCCTGCATACCGGATAAACCCATCAGGGATAATAAACCGAAACACAGCCATGGTTTTCAATATTTCTATCGGTGAAAGCTTCTTAACATCTTCCAGAGGTGTGCCTTTTATTGGATTAAGGACATTTATAGGAACAGATTTAACACCCAGTTCCTTAATCTCATAGGCCATTTTTATCCTGTCTTCTACGCTTTCACCCATACCGATAATCCCACCACAACATACATCAAGCCCTGCAGCTTTTACATTTTTAACGGTGTTTATTCTATCTTGATAGGAATGGGTGGTACATATCTTTGGGAAGTAATTCCGACTCGTTTCAACATTGTGATGGTACATCGTCACACCTGCTTCTTTCAATCTTAGTGCCTGGTGGTATGTGATAATACCATGGGATGCACACAGTTTTAGCTTGGTTTTTCGTTTCAAAATCCGGTAAATCTCTAAAACCCTTTCAAATTCCTTTTCTGAAAGGGTTTTTCCGCTGGTAACCAGGGAAAAACGATGAACCCCCTGGCTTTCATTCTCTTTAGCCAGCTTTAAAGCATCTTCTGCATTTATTAGCGAATATTCTTCTATTCCTGTGGGGTAATGGGCTGATTGCGCACAAAACTTACAGTTTTCCGAACACCTCCCGGACTTCGCATTCATAATAGTACACAAATCAACCTTATTACCCATAAACTTCTGACGGATCCTGTTGGCAGCATTTAACAGCTTATCCACTTCATTTACCTTGATCAAGTGTATCGCTTCATCAAATGAAATTTCCCCACCAGACATTATTTTGTTTTCAAGTTGGCCTATAAGGTTTGTCACTCTACGTTTCATTTTTATTTTGAACTCCCTTTCTGTTAACCTTATTTACTACATTGTTAACAATTAACTAAATTTTAAAACACAAACAGATAATTGTCAATGTATTGTTATTTAGGGTTAACATTTTTTTGGTAAAAATCCCTCCTTTGAGCTGTTCTTACATCATTGACATGGCTATGGAAATAAAATAAACTTAATGTAAGTCAATCCATTTTATCCCAAGGGTTTATACCTTAAATGCGGGTAAATATACAAAGGGGGTTTGTAATTATGAAAGCAAAAGTAAAAGAGGTTATTGAAAAAATAAGGCCTTCACTTCAGGCAGATGGTGGAGATGTGGAACTGGTTAATGTTACCGATGAAGGAGTCGTTGAAGTAAAGCTTACCGGTGCATGCGGCTGCTGTCCTATGGCTACATTAACTTTAAAGCACGGAATTGAAAAGCAGCTAAAACAGGAGATACCAGAAATCAAAGAAGTTGTGGCAGTGTAAACACCGGTATGTTTTAAAATCCTTCCGGGGAGGTGCAGTATGAAAAAAGTCAAACTAACTTCAAAATGGCTTAAAAACTACATCCAAAAAAAAGGTGGAACATTAAATATCGCAATTAGAACAACCATACGCGGGTGATGACATGCTATTGAAGCCCCATCAGGTTTGATGGGAAAACCTGAAAATGCAGAGGAATTCGAGCATTTTAAAACCGAAGATGATAATTTTGATGTCTATATTCATAAAGAAATACTCAGTGAGCTTAAAGACAAACAGGAACTTAAATTTTTCATAGAAGGTTATGGAAGCTACGTTTTGAAGTTCCTTGAATAAGGTTTTATATAATAAAGGCTGTTGGTCTGCAATATTCCCGGACCAACAGCCTCTTTGTTGTGTAATTAAAGTGCTACTTTTTCAGTTCGGCCTAAATCTTTTTGCTGTAAGAATTCCCTTATTACGGGATCTATCTTATCAAAATCAATCAGAAAACTATCATGCCCCCACGGAGAATTAATCTCGCGGTATATGCTTCTACCCCCTGTTTTGTTTATTAAATCTGTTATTTCTTTCTGCTGATATGTTGGAAAGAGAATATCAGTAGTTATTCCAATACTTAAAACCTGTGCTTTTATTCTGGATACAGCTTTTTCAAAGGAACCCCGCCCTCTACCTATATCGTGAAGGTCCATTGCCTTTGTCAGGTAGATGTAGCAATTGGCATCAAATCTTTTAGGCAATTTGTTTCCAATATAATCCAGATAGCTTTCTACTTCATAATAGGAATTAAGGTCGTAAATGCTGCCGCTTTCTTCATGAAATTTCCTGCCAAATCTCCTAGTAAAGGAAATATCACTCTTATAGGTAATTGTAGCTATTTCCCTGGCAAGAGAAAGACCCCGGACTGGTTGTGTTTTATTGTAATAATCTCCATTGTTCCAGTTCGGATCGAACTTTATTGCCTGCCTCTGGGTTCTGTTATACCCTATCTGCATCGCAGTCAACTTTGTGTTGGTTGCAATAGCAATCACTTTCTCTACGAAATCAGGATACATTATTGCCAGTTCAAGGGCCTGCATTCCTCCCATAGAACCACCAGCACACGCAAATACTTTCTTTATATTAAGATGATCAAGCAGTTTTTTCTGGAGGTTAACCATATCCCTTATCGTTACAACGGGAAAATCAAGTCCATACGGTTTTCCCGTGTTGGGATTGATCGAGGCGGGTCCGGTTGTACCATAGCAGCTTCCTGGAACATTAACACATACTACAAAATATTTACTTGTATCAAACACACGACCAGGGCCTATAAGAAAATCCCACCAGCCGGGTATCTTATCATCCGGCGAATGCTTACCGGCAGCATGAGCACTTCCTGTAAGGGCATGATGAATAAGAATTACATTATCCCTTTCCCTGTTCAGCTTCCCATAGGTTTCATAGGCCACTGTTACTGGTGCTAAAGTTTTGCCTGATTCCAGCTTTAAACCTTCAGAGAACTTATGATAATATGTCTTAACAATTCCAACCGTCATGTATACGCCTCCCTTCTAAGGAATACTTTTTTTGAGAGCCTGTTCAATATCCTCAAATATATCTTTGATATCCTCAATTCCTACTGAAACTCTAATCATATCAGGGCTAACCCCTGCTTCTCTCTGTTCTTCAGGTGTTAACTGAGAATGGGTTGTGCTTGCCGGGTGAATTACGAGGGATTTTGCATCACCTACATTTGCAAGGTGTGAAAGCAGTTCTACAGAATTAATAAATTTCTTCCCAGCTTCAAAGCCTCCTTTAATACCAAATGTAAGCATAGAACCAAAACCGTTTTCAAGATACTTTTTGGCGTTTTCGTAAGAGGGATGATCAGGTAATCCAGGATAATTTACCCAGCTAACATTTTTATTCTCCTGGAGGAATTCTGCCAGTTTTAATGCGTTCTCACAATGCCTTTCCATCCTTAAGAACAGGGTTTCCAGCCCCTGAAGCAGCAAAAATGAGTTGAAAGGACTGGGGCAGGCACCGATGTCTCGCATAAGCTGTACCCGTGCTTTAATTATATAAGCCAGCTTGCCAAAATCTCTGGTGTAGCTGATTCCGTGATAAGTTTCATCTGGTTTTACAAGTTCCGGGAAAAAACCGTTATCCCAGTTGAATTTTCCTGAATCAACGATTATCCCACCAATGGCAGTGCCATGACCTCCAAGCCATTTAGTTGTAGAATGAATTACTATATGGGCACCATATTCAAAGGGTCGGCACAAATAGGGAGTAGCAAATGTATTATCAACAATGAGAGGAGCACCAAATTTTTCTGCAACTTCCACCAGAGAACTTATATCCGGGACAATTAGTTCAGGGTTCCCTATTGTTTCAACATAAAAAGCTTTGGTGTTCGGCCTTGCTGCTTTTTTAAACTCTTCCGGTTCAGGCCTGACAAAGGTTGTGTCTATACCCATTTTGGGAAACGTGTGGGCAAAGAGAGTGTAGGTTCCACCGTAAAGACTTGATGAACTAACTATGTGGTCACCCGCTCTGGCTATATTCAATATTGCAATGGTAATTGCTGCCTGACCGGAAGAAGTCGCCAGAGCCCCCACACCCCCTTCAAGAGCTGCTATCCTGTTTTCTACTACTTCTGTAGTGGGGTTACCAATCCTGGTATAAATGGGGCCTGCATCCTTTAATGCGAATCTATCGGCTGCCTGTTCAGTGGTTTCAAAAACATATGAAGTGGTCTGATAAATAGGCACCGCCCTAGAACTCGTTGCTCTATCCGGTTCTTGACCTCCATGTACTGCCAGAGTACTAAACCGCAATTTTTTTGTCATCTTATAATTACCTCCTTGTAATAAAAAATTAAAAGGCCTCTTCGATAAGAAGAGGCCTGAGAATATCCTTTAATCCATAATAAAAATAAAAGGCCTCCTGATAAGAAGAGACCTATTGGGCACACTATTTCTGTCCTCCTCTTATCTCTCAGCGCTCCTTCGGCGCTGCAGGAATTGGCACCATCCCCGGTTTTTACCGGGAGGTTGCCTGGTTTCATTGGGCCAGTCCCTCCACCGATCTTGATAAGAGTGCATCAATTATTAAGTTTTTAATCACACCGTATTGTTAAATAAGTATACATTAAACAGCTCAGCAAGTCAAGTAAAAATTTTATTTTATCTGCAGTTACACCTGTTTGGATAACCACAGCAGCTATTTGTATTGGCTTCTTTTTTCGCTCTGGCTCTGAAAAATCTCTTTAAATTCTCGGGAACTTCTCTGCTGGTATCCGAACCTTTGGAATCCTCCTTACCAGTGCCTCCATAGATCTCTCGGAGTATTGCGTCTATTATCATCCTTTTGGGTGGAACAGTGTATTCCCTGCCCTGATAAACCCATACACGGCAGTCCACATCCTCTCCACAAAGATCACCGCAGGATTCACACAGGCTTTCCCTTACGTCCAGCTGAATATCCTTTCCATTTATACGAATGGTTGGTGAGCTTCTGAATCCCAGTTTTCGGGCCTGATCCTCGCTTGTAACATGTACTTTGTGGACGTTTACCTCGGCTCCTGCTGCTTCAAGAACCCTGGAGACCTCCGAAACAGCTTCTTCCAAATTTTTTTTCGCCCCCTGACACCGCTCACACACATCCAGATCAAGGTACATAAATTCAATCTCTATGTGTTTCTTTTTAAGATTATTACCGAACCTCCTAACATGCCGGGCACACTAAAAAAACATAAAGCCCTAGAAAAGGGCTTTATGTTTTTTTATCATACATCATAAGCAGAATTTTCTTTGATTTTTTGAATTTCAGTATTGCTTTGTGTTCTGCCCACAAACAGGCTCGCTACAAGGATTGCTGTTACACCACCGGTGAGTTTTCCTACTATCATTGGAAATATCATATCCTTAGCCACACCTGCTGTAAACCCCAAGTGGTCGCCGAAAGTAAATGCAGCACTAACAGCAAAGGCCACATTCAGCACTTTTCCCCGGTAATCCATTTGGTTGAGGATCTGGAACATGGGTATATTATTGGCTAGGGTTGCTACAAGCCCTGCAGCTGCTACATCATTCATTCCCAGTTTTCTACCTATGGCCATGAGTGGTTTCTTAAACACCTTTGTAATAAAGTGGACCATAGGAAAAGCACCTGCTAACATTATCGCTATAGCTCCTATAATCTCTATACCTTCCCAAATTGGTGCCATTCCTGGTATTATCACGATCCCTGTCAAGGTTTCTATTATGATAGCAGCAAGGCCTATAGTTATCATGGCTACAACACCTGTACCAAATTTTTTGAAGCCGGAAATCATTGTACTGGGTATTTTCCACAACCCTAAGGCTATCAGAAGTGAAACAATTATAATAGGCACCAGGTTACTCAAAATCATTTTTAGCGGAAATCCAGCCACAATGCCGCCTGCCAAACATCCTAGTGGTATGGTAATCATGCCTGCCAGAATACCTGATGCTAGCACATTATGGTCCTCTTTCTTTATTATTCCGAGGGCTACAGGGATGGAGAAAACGATCGTAGGCCCCATCATTGCACCTAGAATTAGGCCTGCAAACAACCCTGCTTCCTCTGTCTGGGCAAGCTGCATGGCCAAAGGGTATCCTCCCATATCATTGGCCAGCAGGGTTGTTGCAAACATAGCAGGATCAGCCCCAAGAGCTGAATATATGGGAACAACTACGGGTCTTAAGATATTGGCAAGAACGGGAGCAAGGGATACTACGCCCACCATGGCTAAGGAAAGGGCCCCCATTGCATGGAATCCTTCCTCAAACTTCTCACCAAATCCGTATTTGTTGCCCAGTATCCTGTCTACTGCCCCTATTATCATAAATATGACCATTATGTTTATAATAATTTGATTTATACTCAAGGTAACACCTCCTAATTAAATTACTTTTACTCTTTTTTCGGTAGAATAAATTCGACATCAGCATGAGGTCTTGGTATTACATGGACTGATACCAATTCTCCTACCCTCTGAGCCGCAGCAGCCCCAGCATCAGTGGCCGCCTTTACTGCCCCCACGTCTCCCCTAACCATCACTGTCACTAGACCGCCACCTACGTGTTCTTTTCCCACTAAATTTACATTTGCAGCTTTAACCATAGCGTCAGCCGCTTCGACGGCTCCCACAAGCCCCCTCGTTTCGATCATGCCTAGGGCAATTTGATCTGACATATATGTACACCCCCTTGTAGTATTATTATGGTAAAGTATTATATAACTCAACTTCCGCACATACAAAAACCTAATCTGCTCTTAATGAGGTTTGGAAGTGATTGAGTAAAATTGCTTAAAAGCTGGTTATTTTCCTTTTCAGCTAAAGTTAGTTGTTTTTTAGAACATTTTTAAACAGATCGAATATTAAATGAATTGAATTGGAAAAAATCAATAACTTTAATAATTCATTGCGGAATAGATAAAGGATCTTAGATCAGGAATGTTCTTGCTTGTTTGTTGTTGAAAAAGTTGCTATATTTAGGTTTCAGTAAACTTTTTCATTTGCGTTTGCAGAAGTTGAGTATAAACTTTATGCTCCAAGTTTGTAGTGAAAAATTTAAAGAAACAATTATATGCTAACAGCCTTTGAAAATTCCAGCTTTATTCTTGCTGCTATAGTATCTCTAATCAATTTTTAAAAGTACTTATATTCTAATGGGACTACGACTCAAAGCTGAAGTTCAACCATAATATTCTTAAAGCCTTAATTTAACTGTGTTTATGCACCAAAACCCAATTTTATGACACAAACTTTGCCAGCTTATAAAAGCCAAAATTTGCAACATTTCCCTAGCCAGAAAATGTAGGTTGAGCTTAAGTTTAAAAATGTAGGTTGAGCTTAAGTTTAAAGCTGAATTAATTATTTTAATTATTTTGCTTTTCTATATTAATTTTTAGTTTTTTTCGGTAGACTCTCTCTAATGTCTGGGTGAGGTCTTGGTATTACATGAACGCCCACCACTCTCCCTACTTTCTCGGCAGCAGCCACACCTGCATCAACAGCCGCTTTGACAGCTCCTACATCGCCCCACACCACTGCTGTAACAAGACCTGCTCCCACTCTTCTAAAGCCTATGAAGGTTACATTGGCAGCTTTAACCATGGCATCAGCAGCTTCAACACATCCAATAAAACCCCTCGTCTCAACCATCCCCAGTGCCTCTCCTGACAAGGCCACACCTCCTTTCAGCTGAGTTCTCATAACATTAACGCAAGCACTGTAAAAGCTTATTTAAATAACTGTTTTACTGAATTTTCCATTTTTCTAATGGAATTAATATTAACTCCTTATTTTGGGGTGATATACAATCGCAGCATCAGAATATAGGTCGAATTTTATTTAAAAAGTGGTTCGACACAAAAATCAATCTATTTCAGGTTCTTTGCTATTTTAAATAGGCAAATGCATGTTCCCTTTGTAGATTTTTTTCCGTATTAGTTAATCTTTTCCAAAGTAGATTTTTGTCGTGTAATTTCGATCAGAAGTCGGTTTTTTTACAGGCTTTCCTGCGGCATCTACTTGTTTTTTGTATTTTTTTGCTTAAATTTGTGTAATTTTTAAAAGCAAGCCTATAAGGCTATACACTCAATTCGCCACAACAGTGTGCATAAAAAGGCAATCCAATTTTTGCAACCATTTTAGGCCAGCTTAAGTGCCTCCAAAGGCATCTATATAAAGCTTCTTAATATCCTCAAGGGATGGGCGCCTGGGATTGGTGTCGGTACACGGATCTTCAAGCGCTCTTACAGCCATCATCTCAAGGTTCGCATAAAATTCCTTCTCCTCAATCCCTGCTTCCTTTATAGATGGTGGTATGCCACAAGCGCGTTTGAGTTCCTCAATTGAATTTATCAGATTCTTCGTCTTTTCAGCACTGTCAATACCGCCAAGGCCTATACAGTCCGCTAATTCAGCATACTTTCTTCTGGCCGTTTCTGCTTGACGTTCTTTCTGCTCGGTTTTTTTGTTATCCACTTTCACATTTCCTGCATTATAGTTTATGACATGGGAAAGCATCAAAGCGTTCGCCAGACCATGAGGTATATGGAAAATCTCTCCTAACCTGTGAGCCATTGAGTGGCAAATTCCCAACATTGCGTTGCCAAAAGCCATCCCTGCTATTGTTGAAGCAGTATGCACCTTCATTTTGGATTCAGAATTCTCCACGCCCCCTTTATATGAAAGGGGCAGATGCTTAAACAGCAATTTCACAGCTTGTTCAGCCAGTGCATCGGTGTATGCTGTTGCCTCCAATGACACATAAGCTTCTACTGCATGAGATACAGCATCCATACCACTGAAAGCAATTAACTTCTTCGGCATCGATGCCACCAATTCTCCATCAACTATAGCCATGTCTGGAGTAAGGGCGTAATCAACTATCGGATGTTTTACACCTTTCTCTGTAATCACAGCAAAAGGTGTTACTTCAGCACCTGTGCCAGATGTTGTGGGTATGGCTATTAACACAGCCTTTTTTCTATCAAAACAAGGCGCCCATATGTTCTTACGGCCAGGTATACAACCCTTGAGAAGCTCATCTTTTCGCAAATCAGGGAATTCATACATCAATCTCATCACTTTGGCAGCATCTATCGGTGAACCGCCCCCAATTGCTACTACAGCATCAGGCTGGAAATCCTTCATGAGGTTCAAACCTTTTTCAACTATATCAAAAGGAGGATCTGGCACTACTTCACAGAATTCTATATGGCTTGCTCCGAATCCATCTAATATTTTTGTTACCCTCTCTACATACCCCAGTTTGACCATTTCCTCATCACTCACTATGAATGCTTTTTTCAAGTGTTTTAAAGCTGCCAGTGCTTCCTGCAGGATGCCCTCTCCAAAGTATATTCTTTCAGGAACTATAAACCATGATAACCTGGAAAAATGCGGATCACCAGCTTTCCCCTTCAGCAGCTCTCTGAGAACCTCTTCTGCAGCACGGGCTATAATTGAAACTAGTTCTTTATCCTTTAATGCAGATAAACCGTTGTTACTGTTCCAACTCAGTTGAGCACTCATCGCCTTTCATTCTCCTTTCACTCTAACAAGAGCTCTCTCAAAAACTCCCAAGGTAAAGAATTTTTCTGTTCAGAACCTGGAAAATTTCTATTGGTTATTTTTTCTTTCGCCATTCTTACGGCTCTACCCGCACAAAATAAGTCATTCATGGATTATAGAAGCTCTCGTAAAACCTCCTTTGATATATTCGGGATAACTGTGAAGCTTACCATCGATCCCTCCGCTTCTATCCGCTCTTTCCCGGCATCAACAGCTGATTCAACTGCACTCACCTCACCGATCATGACGGTAAATGATTTACCGCCAAGACCCACAGCTGGTCTTACATCCAGAAGAGTAACATCAGCAGCCTTTAGTGCTGTATCAGCAGCAAGGATACATGAAGCAACACCAAATGTCTCAATCACTCCTAAAGCCCATTGCCTGTTTATATCGCCGATCTCCGTAATTCCTTCTATAGCAGGGAATAAACCATCATGAACATTAGTAATTAGAATAACATCCGCCATATATTCACCCACAACCTCACGGGCTCTTTGGACAGAACTGCTTACAGCATCTACTTCCCCTCCTATGAGAATAATGTATTTTCCAGGACATACACTGCGGGCAAGATAAAGTTTTACAGCAGCTGTCTTCACCATAGCATCAGCTGCCTCTATCCCGCGGGCTATGCTGGTGGTCTCAACAAGCCCTATAGCCTTTTCCATAACTAACCTCTCCTCTGGATAACGATATAATCCGCATTTACTTCGGTTACACTACCACTGATGCTGGCATGCAGATGGCATCCAAGGCTGTCCTCCTTTACCCTAGCGATCACACTGCCTTCTTCCACCATATCACCAGGCCTCACTACTGGAAACGCTTTAACTCCTATGTGCTGTTTTGTTAAAATAACCACTTCATCGGGCAAATACTGAATATCACACAGTTTCGCAGGCTTTTCTAATTCCATCAGGCCCATTCTTGTTTTTATCTTGGCCATAGGGATACGTCTCCATTCCCTGGCTTCCCTCGGTTGAAATTGATTCTTTGCTGTAACAAATTTTATACCTCTATGAATCAGTTCTTTTTTTAACTCTTGGTTAATCCTTCTAGGAGAAAGGCCCTCTGGACAGGAAAAAATCTCACAGACTCCGCACTCCGAACATATCAGTGCATAATTCAAAGCCTTGTCTGAACGCAAATATCCTATTGAACGCATTATCTTATGGGGCTCCAAGCTGTGGCCGAGCAAATATCTTGGACATTGATCAGTGCAGTACCTGCATTGTATACACGAAAACCTTGCCCGCCTTATCACTTTGGATATATCCAGTATCTTTCCAGCCACAGACGGATGGTCAGGTCCGAATATTAGGATGCCACCTGCAGTTTTTGTAACAGGTGAATGGGGCTGGACGATTCGGCCCATTGCAGGACCACCTTCAATGATAACTTTTTCACTATAGTCGATGCCTAATTCGTCTAGAATCCAGCCTATTTTTGTTCCTATTGGGACTTTGACAGTAACGGGATTTAGCACTTGGCCAGATATTGTAATATATTTATAAATCACAGGTCTGTCTTCTTCTATCGCATAATATGCATTAAGGAGTGTTTCTACATTGTTGACTATAGCCCCTATCATCTTTGGGATCCCGCCTTCCGGGACCACCCTTTTAGTAATCTCATATACTAGGAGATTTTCATCCCCTCCAGGGTAGTAATCCTTCAATTCTGAAATTTTTATGGAAAATTGGTTTTCAGAAATGGTTCTCTTCAAGACTTCTACAATATCCCTGTAACTGCCTTTTAAACCCACAACAGCTTCAGAAGCTCCAGTATACTCTTTTAGATATTCTAAACCTTTCAAAATTTCATAAGGAAACAGACGCATTAGCTCTTTATCAACCCACAGGAGGGGTTCACACTCTACACCATTTGCGATGTAATAATCGATTCCTTCTCCTTTTAATTTGGCATATGTAGGGAAACCGGCACCGCCAGCACCTACAACTCCCTTTGCTTTCAAAAGCTCGGCTACATCCACCATAAACACCATCCTCGTTCATGTAACCTGTTGCACTTCTAGGGAATCAACTATGCCTATAACTGCTGCATCTACAGGTATTTCTTTATTCAACACCTTTCTCGCCGAACTACCTGTGGTAACCAGAACCAGTTCTCCTATACCTGCACCTATATTATCAACAGCAATAAAAGAGGTCCCTTTCTCCTGTTTCTGCTCATCCACTTGTTTTACAATGAGGAGCTTCTGACCCTTCATTGTTTCTTCCTTCCGTGTTGCCCAAACATTACCTATCACCCTACATAACCTCATTACCTTCACCATCCATGTCAGTTTGTAATAAATCTATTCCTTTATCTCTAGCAATATCCCTAGCCAAAGGAGTTATAACAGCAGAGATGGGAATGAATACTTTGGTATGACCCTTTTGCAATATAGCATTTATAAACTCACCAGTAATAACCTTAACATCCTTTGCTTTAAACCCTTTTGATGGTTCTGGTTTCTTTTCTGCATTAAGAACCTCATCATCAAGGCCTTTTTGATCAAGACCTTTTTTATCAGGCTGCTGCTCGAGCTGGCTACTGTTACCCTGCTTGTTTGCCAGCATACTAGTAAGCCTTCGGCCTATTTCCTTCAAAGTGCAGATGTCAACTCCAAAAAAACTCAACTTCTTTATTGCTTCTTCACACATGTTTCCATATAGTGCAGGCATGCTTTTAATAGGAATAGAGTCCTTTGCAGCTATAACGGGTTTACCTAGCATAATAGCAATGGCCATAGCCTCACTCCCTATAGAATCCCTTATACCCATAGACGCCTTTATCATTGTATTTTGGGTCAAGTTTGGAAAAATAACGGCCACCACTTTCGACATTTCTGCATATATTTCATCTTCAACTACAACTCTAAAATCGAGCATTTTTTTCATCTTATCACAGTCCAGCATCCTGCGAGCAGCTTCTGTAAATAATGCTTTCAATTTATACCCTGATAAAAAGGTCTTTACCTGTTCATTAAGAAGATTTATGTCAAGGTTTCCACCTGTAAATACCAGCAATATTTCCTTGCTATCGGCATTTTTGTGATCCGTTCCATCTTCTTTCTCAACTTTGCCGCCTTTATTCAGCCTCTTTACAACCTCCTTAACAATTGTTTCTACCAGTTTTTTCTCGGCGTTTTTATGCTCCGTTCTATCTTCTTTCTCAATTTTGCCGCCTTCACTCAGCCTTTTTACAACCTCTTTAACCAATTCTTTAATCTCTATCAAGCCTCCATCAGGCATTTGTTCTCACCTCCAGACAGCTCAACGCTATTCCCAAAGGGGTCACGAAAAAGGGGTTTTCAGGTTTGTAAACATTTTTGGCTAGTTCAGAACGTATTATACACTCTATGCCTTTAAGACAGGAAGTTCCACCTACTAAAGAGATAGAATCTACATTAAATTCTCTTATATGTTTCCCAATAATGTTAGCAATTTTTTGTATTACAGGTTTGACCATTACAATTACATGTTCATGATTCTGCGGGGTCTTTTTGTATTTCTCAGCTTCTTCCACGCTCTTTTTAAGAGCCCCTGCTATTACCAGAGAAAAATGGATACCTCCTGTAGGCTCATCAGCAGTATATACAACACGACCATTTTTGATTACTGCAATGCCTGTAGTACCTCCACCAATATCAACTACTGCACCATTCTTGATGTTCAGCACTTTATTGGCTGCAGTAGGTTCATCTATTATATTGACTATCTCAAATCCCGCTCCTTCAGCTATATATGAGTGAGCTTTAATAGTAGAATTCCCAGTACCTGGAGGAAATGCTACAGCACCCTTTACAAGCTCTGTCCCCAGTTTTAACTCAATTTCTTCCTTCAGCTCCCTTACTATTCTTGTAGCACCTGAAAAGTCAACTACAACACCGTCCCTCACAACTTGAGCAAATCTATAAGCTCCGGTAATGGGCTTCCCTTCTCCATCAACCACTATAATGACCATGTATGCAGTCCCAAGATCGATACCAGCATACAGTTCCTTGCTAAAATCGCGAGGTTTTACAATTGAGCTTTCAACTTCTTGGATCAATCTATCAACAGCTACAAACATAGGTTTTATTAAATTCCTCCTGTTTCCATAAATACAACATCACCATTCTTTATACCCAAGGCATTGGCCTCTTCCACATCTAAGTGGCATTCTAAAGACGCATTTTTAGCAACCCTCACTAAAACATCACCAAGTATCCCCTTTCTAAAACCTGAATTAAACCGAATCCTTACCTTCTGAAGATCTCTCACACCAAATTTTTCTGCATCTTTGCAGGACATGTGGATATGCCTCTGGGCAACGATAACTCCGTTTTCCAGTTTCAAAAATCCGGCAGGACCTACAACATAGAGCCCTGGTGTTTCCTCAATGTCACCTGATAACCTAATTACAGGTCGGATCCCCAAGTGATAACAATCACTTATGGTAAGCTCCACCTGTGTGTGTGCTCTCTCTGGACCAACAACCCTCACCTTATCGAAGTGACCTTTTGGGCCGAAGAGCCTGACAGTTTCTTGGGCAGCATATTCCCCGGGCTGACCCAGCTTTCTCATTACTGAAAGGGGCTTGGAACCGAACAGAACCTCTTTGGCATCTTTGCTGAGATGAATATGCCGGTTAGAAATGGCAACAGGCACAGGCCTGGCTTCTGTGAATGCCAATATCTCCTCAGTTATCTTTGAAACCAGCTTTTCCTTCATCACAACCATTCCCCCGTTTTCCGATACTTCCCTGCTTTAAGCCAGCACATCAACACATATGCAGCACTGCTTAACCTGTTTAATGTTTTTATTATGTCTTCCCGTTCGGGGCCATTCATTTCATCAAAAAAAGCTTCACACGCTGCGAGCTCACTTTCCCTTATCTGTGCCCGTATCAGGTTGAGCCATGCCATCATTTCGCCCATTTCATATGCGGGCATAAAATGCTCTGTTCCCGCAAATTTCTTGGGATTGTGAGAAATTTTCTTTATATCATCCTCAGACATACCAAACAGCTTCACTTCCTCCATCGGTTCAGATAAAACCGCTGCTCGCATCAGATTCCTCACAACACCCAATATTTGGCCCAGATCTTCAGCTAGTTTTTTCATTTTCAGCTTTTCGGCAATTATTTGACCTATTATTATATAAGATTCTAATGAATCTATTTTTCCCCTAAACTTTATCTGGGGGTGGGTTTTAGGCACAAGCTTGTTTCCCACTAGATGGGTAAATGATTCAGGTTTTTCGTCACCACGCATTCCCGTGGGGAGGTAAACAAACTTACCTCCCCTTCCTTCATTAGAATCACTCTCACTATTGCTATTGTTACCTTTATTGCTATTGTTACCTTGCCCACTATTCACTGCATTGCTATCTTTGGTGCTGAAAACCAGTTGAATCCGTTTATCATTAAGGAAACTGCGAGCTGCTGGAGTCAGGATAGTGTCTCTCGGTACAGTATAGGATTTCACCGACCCTATGTCCCGCAACTTCTCCCTTAAATCAAGTTCTGTTAAAACTTTCAACGCCCCCACCTCCCCCTGCATTTATAAGCTTTATAGGTATTTGTTGCATCTATTTGGCTACATCGAAGGTATCGCCTTCCTTCTTCGGGAGGATAAATTCCACATCTGAATGGGGCCTCGGTATCACGTGAACAGAAACTAATTCGCCAACTCTTCCAGCCGCAGCAGCTCCAGCATCAGTAGCAGCTTTCACAGCTCCTACATCTCCTCTCACCATTACCGTTACATAACCTCCCCCAATTCTCTCCTTTCCTATCAAAGTAACATTAGCAGCTTTCACCATGGCATCTGCAGCCTCGATTGCAGCTACCAAACCTTTTGTTTCAATCATACCTAAAGCAATCTGATTTCCTGTCATTCTGCGTTCCTCCTTTATTCTTTATTCAAATTTAGTTATTTTGTGGTAATGGAACCAGATTACTTGCTCTCAATAAGGCCCATACCACTTAGTTTTCTCAAGACTTCTTCGATGACTTTTTTGATAACTTCATCATCCCTAACGGATACATCTTTGATTTCCGATGATTTTTTTGTTAATTCATTCTTTGTATTTACAATTAACTCATCCTTAAGCATCCCCCCTGTCTTTATGTCATATGCCAGTCTTTTTATGTTCAAGAGGTTAGCAGGGCTTATGTTGTCCGTTGTAATATTACCTCCCATAGTTCCACAACCCAGTGTTAGAGAAGGAACAAGCCCAGAAGTTCCGCCTATACCACCTAATGAAGAAGGTTGGTTAATCAGGATGCGGGAAACTGGCTGTTCTACAGCAAAAGCCTTTATAACATTTTCATCATTCGAATGTATCGACACGGTATGCCCTATTCCACCCATCTCTAAAATCTGCCGTGAAAGTCTGCTGGCTTCACACCAGTCACCCACTTCGTAGAAAGCTAGCACAGGACTCAACTTCTCTTTTGACAAGGGATACTTTACTCCAACACCAGCTAGGGAAACAAGGATGACTTTTATATCTGCAGGTATTTCTTTTATGCCAGCACTCTGTGCTATATCTATCGCCGGTTTCCCAACAATAGCAGGGTTGAGTCTGCCGTCAGTCCCAAACATGTATCTTTCTAATAAAGGAACGTCTTCCTGAGTAATAAATACTCCCCCTAGTTCCTCGAAATACAGTCTCACTTTTCCAGCAATTTGCCGATCGCAAATAACGGCTTGTTCGGATGAACATATAGTCCCGTTATCAAATGTCTTACTCTCTATTATTGCCTCTACAGCCTTCCTTACATCGGCGCTTTTTTCAATGTATGCTGGTACATTGCCGGGCCCCACACCGTACGCAGGTTTTCCAGAGCTGTATGCTGCTTTTACCATTTCTGAACCGCCTGTAGCAAGGATTAAAGCCGTATCTTTATGCCTCATCAGAGTTTGTACCGCTTCAAGGGTAGGAGATGTTATGCAGCTCAAAATTCCTTCAGGAGCTCCTGCCTGCACGGCAGCATTATGCATTGCTTCCACGGCTTGGGATGTGCAGTCTGCGGCTCTGGGATGTGGACTAAAAACTACAGCATTCCTAGATTTGATAGCGATGAGAGATTTGTATAATGCTGTAGATGTCGGATTTGTCGTAGGGGTTAAGGCAGCTATTACTCCAACTGGTTCCGCTATTTCCCATATTTTCTTATCCGGATCATAATTAATAATTCCAACTGTTTTCATGTCTTTTATGCTTTCATACACTTTTTTAACAGCAAATAGGTTTTTTATGACTTTGTGTTCATAAACCCCCATTTCGGTTTCTTCTACCGCTGCCTTAGCCAACCATTCAGCGATCGATTCACCTTCCTGGGCCATAGATCTCACTATCTCATCTACCTGTTCCTGGGTGAAAGTCTTCATGACCTCCTGAGCTTCTCTGGCCTTTGCAACCAGGTTTCGAACCTCTTGAATGGCTAGAAGATCTCTATCCAACTTGTCCATTATCTCCTATCCCCCCATTTCCAGTCGCAATTTCCACGAGCTTTTTTATAATATCCCTCTTTCGCATGGTGGAAATCTTGGATTTGCTGATCTTTTTATCATGCACCAGAACTCTGAGAATCTTTCTCAAGTTCTTGACCGTATACTCATCTATTCCTAAATCACCTTCGAGGAGTTTTCTTTTTTCTGCATCGAGTTTTTCACGCAATTTCTGGGTAACTTCTTTCAAAAATTCCCCCCTATCCAGTTCGAAACAAGGCTCTTCATCTTTCACAGCATCATTCACAACTTCCAATGATAAGCCTGCCTTACTTCCCTCTGTGATTCCATCAATAGTCTCCGGCTCCGATCTATGGCCCTGTGCTCCATCCTGTCGGCTTGGTTGTTTCTTCTCCACATTTAGACGCTTCACCACCATGTTGCTAATAATATTCATTGTATCCTCGTCAGGCCTAGGAATTACATGAGAGCTTACAATTTCACCGATCTTCCTTGCAGCTGCAGAACCTGCGTCTACCGCTGCCTTAACAGCCCCAACATCACCTGAAATAATTATTGTAACCAACCCCCCCGTGGTAAATCTATAAGCGAGAAATTTGACCGCTGCAGCTTTTAAACAGGTATCAACCGCCTCCACTGCTGCCGTAAAACCAATGGTTTCTATAAGGCCTATCGCTTTACTGTCCATTCCCATCTTCTCCTAATATCGTTTGGGGTTTTTTGCAACTTCCATCACAGCAGCCGCGAATGCATCACATGCCGCTTTACACGCCGACTGGCTTCCTGTTAAATGGCCTCCTGCAAAGTTAGTTTCACTAGGTGGACCGAAAAAGGATACCATTTTTACCTCAGCAGCTTTTATCGCTGCATCCAAAGCATACACAGCCTCAATAGGTGGTGCTATCAGGTAAGCTAATGGCGCTCCTTCAGGTATGTTGTTCGTTTTTGAAAGGTAGGTGCCGGTTCTTGATATGCATTGGGCATAAAAGGCTATCTGGCCCTCCTCATCAGCTGCCCAAAAACAGGCATCATTTTCTACACAATCTATTGCCGCATTTAAGCCACTCTTCACCTCTGCCGGATTGGGCCCTGCAATTACGCCTATAAATTCACCTGACAAGGGACCTGAAGCGTGAGCCGCACCTGCGTAAAAGGACTTGGCATACACAACTTCCACATCGGCCTTCTTCGTAGCTTCATCAATGGCAGTATAACCCACATCATCGATGTTTACCGTAAGCATTCCAATGCTCCTGTGATGAGGCTTCAATCCTAGTTCCTGTTTCATGAACTCATTCACATTTGGAATCATTTTAACTGCAAGGATCTCGGCTTTGATAGGCTTAAATCCATACATTTTTTGTAAACCTCCTGTTCTAAAAAATTCAAACAAGCTTTACTGATCCGTCAATTTGACACCGCTAGCCTTAGCATCATAAATCTTCTTCACTATGCTAGCCACATGGGCACCTGCCTCTACTGGAGGCATACCCCCTTCGTGAATATTTGATACAAGCATTCTATCGGATTCAATGGTATTCTTATTGGGCTTGTAGCACATATAAGCACTCATGCTCTTTGCTGTTACTAAGCCAGGGCGTTCTCCTACAAGCTCTACCACCACATCAGGGCTTAAAAGTTCACCCACTTCATCCATAACCGCAACCCGCCCGAATTTTATAAAGAACGGTTTTCCTAATGTTAGATTATATGTTTTTATCGCTTGCATAAAAGATGGTATAAAATCAGCTGCATTTGCTTCTATAGCCGTGGAGCTCAGACCGTCAACAACGATAAGCTGTACATTGGGTGATTTCGGACATTCCTCTAAAATTTTCTTTTTGGCCTCTTCTGAGAGCTTACGGCCCAAGTCCGGCCTTGTCAAATATTCATCTTTATCCTTAACGACCGTTTGAACTTCAAACAACCCCAGTTTTTTAATAAACTGAGAGTCTACTTCCGTTAGCACTGCATCTTTAGCGGCAGCCAGGTCTGCCCTAAACCTGATCCATGGCTCGAGTTTGTACCTTGTTCCCGCCCTCCATACACCCAAGCGTGCAGGAGTTTTTCGCTTGATCCTTAAGAAACCTTCCTTTTCTGCTGGATCGGGTATCAAAAACCATTCAGCAAGATTTAGTTCACACAGATCTGGCAAAATTTTGCCATCATCCCCCTCAGCTTTTTTGGCCAAACTACCGTCAACAACTTGATTCTTCCCTATCCCCAACTCTTTTATAACGGCTTCCACTATGCTCTTAATTTCCTTCTCATCGATCATTCTCAACTACCTCCCTATTTAATGAATATAGTAGGATCCCCTGCTTTGGGTGTGAGTTTTCCATTTTTCATCAAACCCATCTCTTCCATCCACCTTTCGAATTCGGGAGCCGGTCTGAGTTTCAATGTTTCTCTCAATGAAGCGGCGTCGTGGTAGCTCGTACATTGATAGTTAAGCATAATATCATCCCCCATAGGCACACCCATAAAGTAATTACATCCCGCAGCCGTGAGCAGAACAGCGAGGTTTTCAATATCATTCTGATCTGCTTTCATGTGATTGGTATAACAGGCATCACATCCCATGGAAATACCCGTAAGTTTGCCCATAAAATGATCTTCAAGCCCAGCCCTTATAACCTGTTTGTTGTCATAAAGGTATTCTGGCCCTATAAATCCTACCACCGTATTCACCAGCAGGGGTTTATATCTCTTTGCAAGACCATAACACCTAGCTTCCATTGTTACCTGATCTGCCCCATGGTGTGCATCTGCCGAAAGTTCAGAGCCCTGTCCTGTTTCAAAATACATGAGATTAGGTCCCTTGCTCGTAGTATATTTCTTTATCAATTCATGTGCTTCATCTAGCATGCTTACTGAAACTCCAAATGATTCATTTCCCCTTTGACTACCGGCTATGCTCTGAAATACGAGACCTACCGGTGCACCCTGTTTTATACACTCCATCTGAGTCGTCACATGAGCAAGGACACACTGCTGAGTCGGTATTTTCCACTCCTCGATAAATTCGTACAGAGCCCACAAAAGTCGACTTACACTGTCAACATCGTCAATACACGGGTTTATACCAATTACGGCATCTCCTACCCCGTAGCTCACTCCTTCCATGGTAGCCGCCAATATTCCCTCTACATCGTCTGTAGGATGGTTCGGCTGCAACCTTACCGAAAGGGTTCCTGGAAGCCCCAGTGTTGTATTACATTTGGCTGTTCTTCTTATCTTAGAGGCCGCATAGATTAAATCAAGGTTAGAACTTATTTTCGCCACTGCAGCTACCATTTCACTGGTCAAACCCTGGCTTATGAAATCTATATCATCCAGGCTCGTCTCATTATCGAGAATGTATTCCTTCAGCTGGCCAACAGTCCATGCTTTAATCTTCTTATACACATGCTCATTTACTTGATCCTGAATAACCCGTGTAACCTCGTCTTCCTCATAAGGAACAACAGGATTATTCCTCAGATCCTCAAGGGTAAGATTTGCAAGGACATATTTGGCTGCCACCCTTTCTTCTTCTGACTCGGCTGCTATGCCAGCAAGAACGTCTCCCGACTTCAACTCATTGGCTTTCGCTAGCACATCTTTTACATCTTTGAAGCTATAAATACTCCCTCTTACCTTTGCTTTTAAAATCATCTCAATCCATACCCCCTTTATACCTTTTCAATTGGCAAAAACTAATGTTTTCAAAGCAACAGGTACCACCTTACCATTGTAAAGAGGTTTTCCTATATCAATGTAGTCACCTTCTTTCATGATTATCTGATCTATAGAGATCACCACTCTCTCTTTCCTCACCAACTCATAGAGTAAAACTCCAACAACATTACCTATATCATCTTCACAAACTATCACCACAGGAGATGTATGGTCTGCAGTCCTGACAGCCTCGGCAATAGCATTAACCACCACTCTAATTCTGTTAAAACCAAGTTTCGCCATTTGGGGGATTACCAAAGCTGGAAGCATAGTATTTCCACCATCTTTAAAGATTTCTATTTTTTTCATTATCTCACTCTTAAGAGTATTTGCTTTTTTATATGGGTCATCAATTCTTACAACAGGGATGTCCTTTAAAGGAAGAATTTCCGGATCGGAAATATAGATGGTGGAACCGCTTAATTCCGTCGAATGAATTCCGGCTCCAATTACGGTAGCATATATAGTTTCCACAGGTCTTATTATTTCGGCGCGAATTCTGTTTTTTTTCGATCTGATCATCTCAGCTAAGATCGGTCCTATATCCCCATACTTAAGGCTACTTTTAGCATCTGCTTTGGTTTCATCTTCATAAAAAAGCCTGCCTACACCACCTGAAAACATAATGCAATCTATTTCTAAAGGGCTTTCAGGCAGCCTTCCTATAGCTAATTTCTCAGATAAACCATCAACCTTTCCGCTCAGTATATTTAACAAGCAATCTGCCAGCCTGTCAGCCATACTTACAATCGACTGCATAGTCAGCTGGATACCCTTACACAGAACCACACCACACTCTTCAGCTATTGTTTTACCTGCCGGTGAAAACTCTGCAATCACATTAGTGCCTGGTACAAACTTTATTAGTCTCCCCCCAATATTTGCGCAGAATGTGGAAACAAGTTTCCCCTTATCGAATACGGCTGCATTTGTGGTCCCCCCACCTATATCGATATTGCATATCTTCAACCCTGCATCTTTGGACAATTGAGCCGCTCCTGACCCCCGCCCTGCCAAAACCGCCTCAAGGCGGGGACCGGCAGCAGCAACTACAAATGAGCCTGCCGTGTTGGAGATGGCTTTGAGGACATTCTCCGCATTTTCCTTTCTGGCTGCATCACCCGTTATGATAACCGCCCCTGTCCTTATTTCATCTGGGTTGACCCTGGCCAACCTGTACTCCTTTTTTATTATTTCTGCAACCTCCGCAAAGTTGAGGTTTATTTCATCTACCAATGGTGTAAGGTACACACCACTCCTATGGACAACTCTTTTTTCAACAATTTCAATTTTAGGTGTTGCAAAGATCCCAGCTATGTTCCTGATCTTCAGTCTGCTTATTACCATTGAAGTAGTTGTAGTCCCTATATCGATGCCTACACTCAGTATTTCTTCCACACGGCTCACAAGAATCACCTTCATAGTTTTTATTAGAAAAAAACAAAAGCCCCATAAAAGCATGTAAAAACATGCTTTTATGGGGCTTCATTGCCCACCGGAGAACACCCTTGTTCCCCGAAAATTATCTCATTTTCCTCATTAAACCTTATTAATATTATATAATAAAATTGATTCAAAATCCAATATGTTTTTTGCGGAATACTAGTTGGTTTTCGAAATTATTAAACAAAATATTGTTTTTATGTTCTTTTTTCTATCTCTAACTCTTTTTTATGCTTCTTCTCTTTTAATACAATTCCTCCTGCCTACGATTTTTTCTAAAGTCAACAGAAGGCTTTTCTCTTCAACGGGTTTAGCCAGAAAACTGAATGTCTCCTTGTCGATGGCAGCATCCCACACCAGTTCATGCTTGTTATACGCTGAAAGGAACACAACCGGGCATATCCCCTCCTCACTTATAAGCCTGGCTGCCTGCAGACCATCCATCTTACCCGGCATCTTTATATCCATCAAAACAACATCTGGCTTTAGACAACGAGTAAGATGTATTGCTGTTTCTCCATCCGAAGCCTCTCCAACAACAGTGTATCCATTTTCCTCCAATAATTCCTTAAGATCCATCCGTATTATGGGTTCATCGTCAACGATCAAGACCTTCATTTAGCATCCTCTCCCTATGACAAAAAAAGCCCCACTGGATGTAGATATTCATCCACACCTCAATGGGGCATCATTGCCCTCTCTGGACTTCATTGTCCTTAATTGTATGCATTTTTTACGAATGTATAATAAAATATATGCTTTTTAATATGCCCATCTTCTGCATTAAGAAAAATCCAAACAATTCCTCTAACACAACAACGCAAAAAATATTTTAGCCTTCCAACAGGCCGGGTTGAACAATAAGCTTTCGCCATAATCTTGTAGCGTCTTTTAATGCAACAGGCGGGCGGCTTGTTTCTTTAACCCATGATAAACGATACCTACAGCTTTGCTGGTTGCTAATCTACCATGACTTAAAGCAGCAATCGTAATTGTCTAACATGGGATAGAGTTAAAGAGAGAAAGCCATAATCGTTCATAACCCAGTTTGGTAATATCATGGCAAACCCGATTCGTATCGCAAAGCCTCTTTTTTAAAATTACATGGAAATGGATTTGTTGCGTTGTAGTGCTAAAAAAGGATACACATATATCCTTTGTTGAATAAATGTTTCCAACACAAAACTTCAAAAGGGAATTTAGGTAGATTATTGGGCAGATTATAATGAGTTTAAGAAAAATTCATCCATCCGCATTCCAATAGAATGGCGTAAAACTGTTTGCCGCAGATGTACCTTTGCTTCATGGATAATCCTAGAATATGTATTGCCTATTTTTCACGATAGGATTTTCCTTGATGCCAAAGATGAGTATTGTATTGTTTTATCCCCCGAAAGGAAATAATAATATATCATATCATCTTGTTTAGCTTTTCGCTTACAATTATATCTTTTGCTATTTTAACCATGTCAGTGCGGTAATCCATGCTTAACTTCTGAATTTTCCTGTAAGCATCTCTCTCACTAATATTATACTTTTCCATAAGTATGCCCTTAGCAATTTCTATCAGTTTACGGTTTTTCAGCTTTGTCTTCAAAAGCCGGTTTTCCTTCTTTATTTCCTTATAATTCTTCCATTTGGCAACAGCCAAGTTTAATGCTGGCAGAACATCCTCTTCTTTTATGGGTTTTACAAGGTAAGCGAAGATCCCCACCGTAGAAGCCGCTTCTTTCACCAATTCCTGCTGATTATATGCTGTAAGGAGCACTGTAGGACATATCTCCTCCTCAGTTATGCGCTTAGCTGCCTGCAGACCATCCATTTTACCCGGCATCTTTATATCCATCAAAACAACATCTGGCTTCATAGAACGGCTAAGATGCACTGCCGTTTCCCCGTCCGAAGCCTCTCCAATGATTATACACCCTTTTTCTTCCAGCATCTCTTTCAAGTCCATTCTTATTATTGGTTCATCATCCACAATTAAGACTCTCATATGCCACCCTCCTCCAGAAACAGCCAAATAAGCTGACCTACTCTAACTTGTTCTTTAAAGGAAATCTCACCTCTACCCTCGTGCCATTATCATTAGAAATCTTTATAAAACCTTTCAGGTCTTCTTCTACTAAGGTTTTTATTATGCTTAGACCAAGATGTTTGGATTTTTCTAGGTTAAAATCTTTGCTCAGACCTATGCCGTTATCGGAAACTATAAGACGTACATCATTAAAATCTCTATTTATTTCTATTTGTATCCTCCCACCATCTTTGCCAACAAAAGCATGCTCAAGAGCATTGTGTATTAGTTCATTTACTATCAAAGCAAGGGATGTAGCCTGCCTCGATGTCAGCATTAAAGGTTTGCATCTCGTGCAGATTTCGACCTTCTTATCAGGGTTGATCATGTTCGTGCTAATATCTACCATTTTGTTGATTACGTTTTTTATATCAACCAGATCCATCCCTTCCCTTGAAAGGACCTCATGGACAACCGCTATACTCAAAATTCTGCTGATACTGTCATAAAAAGCCTTTTTTGCCTTTTGGGACTTAATGCGTCTCGCCTGGATCCGCAAGAGGCTTGCAACAGTCTGTAAATTGTTCTTTATGCGGTGATGTATTTCCTCAATCACCACAGACTTCAACAAGAGCTCTTTCTCCTTTACCCTTATTTCCGTAATATCTCGTATTAAGATCAGCGCTCCAGCAGCTTCATTAGAGCTGTTCAGAGGTATTGAGGTAAGGGCGAGATTCAACCCACCTATCTGTGATTCAATATACATCTGCTCAGCCAGTATATCTTTCCTGAAATTCAACTCAGGGAGAATATCCGTAATCTGTCGTACTTTCAGGTCCTCTCTTATTCGGTTTATCCTGTTGAAAATATCCTTGGCTGCATTGTTGTAATAGGTAATTACACCATTTGCATTTACAATAAGAAGACCATCCGGCAGTATGTCAGAGATCTTTCCCTCAGCAAAGGCCAGCTTAAATAGGGTTTCTGAAAGCTGTTCTGTTGTTTCAATAAGATCCTTCACCTTCTTTTCCTGAAATACCTGTTCCGTTATGTCTTGTTCCATTATAAGCGTTCCTATGGTCCATCCGCTTTTGGAGGTTATGGGAACAACACTCTGCTTTATCGGGACACCTTCTTGACTGACCCCCCTCATTCCAATTGTAGGTAGTCCCGTCTGGAGGGTTCTTATAACAGCTGGTTCATTCTTCCGTAGGGCAAGCTTGCCTACTACAGAGAACCTGTAAAGAGATCTTGCTGTCCGGGGTTTTGCCTCTGCCACCACTACAGCAACATCAGGGGACCTGGTAATGCAATCGATGAATATATCAGCTTGGGTGAGATCTGCAATGGTCTGGATTACTCCTGATAACTTCTCGAAAATTTTTATATCCTCCAAACTTAGGTCACTGTACTTTCTGCAAATTTTTCTTATATTGTTATTCATAATACCACCGCATCACCTTCAAATATACATCTTCTATACTTTAGTCCTTTACATCGCCCTAAAAAATGAGCTGGCTAATGGGGATAACTTTCACTTGTTTCCCACATTAGCTGACCACGTTGCCTCCAAACTCCGCAAACCTCTTGGCAGCTGTGCATTCATACATCAAGGAGTTAGCCAAGTAGCCCATTCCCGAATCTAGCACTACAATTCAACAAATCCATTTCCATATAATTTTAAGAAAGAAGCTTTGCGACATAAGTCGGTTCTACCATGATATTACCAAATGGAGTTATGAACGATTATGGCTTTCCCGCTTTAACTCCGCTCTGGACTAGACACTTACCATTGCTGCTTTAAGTCGTGGTAGATTAGCAGCCAGCAAAGCTGTAGGTATCGTTTATCATGGGTTGAAGAAACAAGCCACCCGGCTATTTCATTAAAAGGTACTACAAGATTACGGCGAAAGCTTATTGTTCAACCCAAGCTGTTGGAAGGCCAAAATATTTTTTGCGTTGTAGTGCTAACTTCATCTTCAGTTTTGCTAATCCTGGTTAGAATCGAAGTAGTAACCAGTTTGGCTGTCGCAGGCATATATTTACATCCTTCCGCTGATACCTCCATTGCTATATGCCTACCAAAAAAATTCGCTCCTCACATCTGTATGTCTTCTACATATCTTTTCCCTTCATTTGAATTTGTACATTTTATTCGACCCAAAACAAAAAAATCCTTCTTGATTTAATTAATCATATCAAAAAAATTTAAAATAAAACATAGATTGCTAAATTTCTTGATTTTTTTATCTCCCCAATAGACTTTTAAAAGAAAAATGATTAAAGCAAGCGGAACCACGCGAAAAAAGATGTTTGCTGTATACGGCAGGTTAATGATGGTATGTTCAAGGCCTCTTAAGTTATGAACAAATCAAAAGTATAATAAATCAGTAATTATTTCTGCGATCCAGAATTGTCAGCATGTTTAGCATATATGGCATGTTTTTCTTTGTTTCCTATAAGCTTATCTATGAACCATGCTATGATAAGGATACCTACAAGACTGAGAAGCCATCGGGTAACTGCAAACTTTGCTCCCAGAGAAGTTATTTCAAAGAGAAACATGGGTATTTTCATGGTAGACCATGCACCCAGAAAGATCAGCACATTGGTAAACCTGGCTCCCTTTTTCATCATAATCCCTACCACTGGAAAGGCTGCATACAGGGGCCCAGCTGCAGCTACCCCCATAAAAATGCTGAGGAAGACCCCCTTTATTCCCGAGTTTTCTCCCAGGAATTTAATAATGGTCTCCCTGGGCACCCACACATCCAGCAATCCGATGAGGAGAAATATGGGGGGCAGGACACTCAACATCTGTATGAAGTTTTGAGCTGTTACCTGTAAAATCTGCTTTCCTGTAGTAGTATCATTTAAAAACAGCACCACATCAATCACGATTATTATTATCAACAGCAAATACGGTTTTACCATTTTCATGCTGTCACCATCCCTATAATCAGAGCTGCTATAAAAGAAAAAACATAGCAAAAAGCATTCCTCAGCACAGTCTCCCTTCTGCCAAAATACTTTGTTTCAAGGGGTGCCGTAACCACGCCCACCATCATAAGGGTAGAAATGAATACAGCTATCTGGGTTATTCCAGCTCCCCTTTCAAGGAGGGAACTTGCAAGGGGAAAAGCAATGAATCCGGGAATAAGGGTTATCGCACCAACTACGGAAGTGATCACCATTCCTACAAACCCCGTTTTATTCCCCATCAAACGTGAAATAATTTCGGGGGACAGGACAGTCAGCACAAGACCCATCAGGGCAAGCACACCAGCCATTGCAGGAAAAATATTTGCGAATGCTTTCCACGACTTTTTTAATGCAGTCCTGGTTTTTCCTTTGTCCTTCACATATGAAACAATCAAAAAAACTACAGCAGTGATGTAAAGTATCCTCTCAAACAAGCCATACTCCCCCTTTAATTTTCAAAGATTTCCCTGTATTTCTTTAAAAAATGCTGCAATCTCTTAATATTGTTCTGAATGGTTATAGCCCATGCATGGATAAGGTCTTCTCCTTCAGAAGTAATTTTGTATAATCTCTTAGCCGGCCCCGTTCCTTCCGTCTTCCATTCCGATTCAACCCAGCCTTCCTTCTCCATCTTTCTCAGGTTTCTGTAAACCATTCCCGGATCAATGTTGTCTTCATAACCGAACTGTGACAGCTTTTCCATCAACCTGTAACCATGAGCGGGTTTTTCATACAGAAGCAGCAGCATACACGGCTGTATAAACCTTTCCATCCTTCCACCAGGGCATTCACACGTGTGTTTGTGATGATCATGTTTTCCATGACTGCACATAAAATCTCACCTCCATTATAACACCTCAGCTTATATATGCTATGAACATATATATGACTTATAGTTATATTATAGTTAAACCCTAACTTGATTTCAAGCAACACTTTGAATTTTTTGTATTACCGATTTTCAGCCAAACCATTTATTACAGGAGCACTTTAAATAAAGAAGGAATTTTTTTGAACACATAGAAACATAAAGGCAAGTGATTTTTTAAGCTCATTGCAGGCATCACATAAAAAAACAGAAGGGAGTAAGCACTGTGAAATACAATTTTGATAAGGTAATACACCGCCGCAACACAAACTCTGTTAAATGGGATCTGATGCAAAAACACTGGAGAATTTTATGCTTAATAAAGCCAGGCTGTGGCTGGATGAAGGGTATATCTTTGGTAAAGGTGGAGAAGGCTTCGAGAGAATTGTTATTGCCTGCCCTCGAGCCCTATTAAAAGAAGGATTGGAGAAATTGGAAAGGGCTATTAAAACTCTATAAAGATATAAATTAAAACCTGGATTCAAAAGGTTGCATTCTCTCGAATCCAGGTTTATGATTTTCAACTATCCAGCCAGAGTGGGTGAATACAATTTTATCCTGTCACCTTTTTTAATTTCAATAGTTTTATCCTTTTTGGGTGGTTCATCATTGATGATGTAATATATGTGTTCCAGCTGAATGTTGCTTTTTTTAATCTCAGGATACTTTTCTATTAGTAATCGCTGAAATTCTTCCAGGGTTATGTTTTTTTCAAGTTCAATCTCAGCCTCTTTAACTCCCGTAAACATGTTAAAGGGAGGCAGAAATTTGACACTGATGCTGTTATTCACTTATTACCCCTCCTTTTCATAAAACTTTCTGAACACATCCAGTCTTTCCTTAAAAGTTTTTCGCGTAGTCATCCCAGGGCCCATCAAACAGCCCCCTTCACAGGCCAGCAGTTCTACGACCGGTTCCTTCAGCTGTTCATTGTCCCATTGTTTAAGGAACCGTATTACCTTTTTCAATCCCGATTCATAATAGACCAGAAGGCCGAACCTTGCCCAAGGTTGTGGAGTTGATAAAAAACTCCAGGGACTGCTGTTTTTCGTGTCAACATTATTATTCTTCAGCAAATCCCTCAATTCTTTAAAAGTCAGCACGGCATCATACACATGTTCCTCATAGAACCAATCTTCTTCCCGCTTCTTCGCCGGGCACGGACCTATGAATATGAGTTTTGATTCAGGAAATCTCTCTTTAAGTCTCTTACCGTGCAGTACCATGGGTGACGGGAGACCGCACAGGAATTTTTTCAGGTGAGGAAACTCATCCTCTACCACTTTTCGTATTATGGGACACGAGCTGAAAATAATGGGTTTTTCGCGATTTTCTATAAACCGGTTCCTTGCTTCCACTATCTCCGGAAGGACCGTTACCGTTTCTTCAACTCCAAACAAGCCCAGGTCTTTCAGAACACCGGCCATCTTTCCGGGTTCCCAATCAAATTCTGCAAAATATGATGGTGCAAGACTTGCAACAACCTTTTCGTCCTTTTCAAGCCATTCTTGAACTTTAAATTTGTGGGTTTCTTCCACAGCAACATTCAAAAAATCAGATGCGTTCCTCATATGAGTTGTCCTCAAACCATGCCTGCCATGTACTGGTCCTGCATATGGGGTGCTATAAAGGGGGCAAAAATGTGTTTCATAAACAGCCATGCAAAAAACACCATAGTAAAGGGTTTAATTGCCCAGTTTACAATGAGAGTCAGTATAACCGCTCTGGGAGCCTTTACCACTTCAACAACCTGACCGAAATCAATCTTAACCATGATTGGATACATCATAAAAAACAGCAGCACTGCAACGGGTATAGAAACCCGGGCAATCTGCCACGAATTTATTACATCCCTTGCTCCCGGAAACAGGTACCCCAAACCTATTCCAGCTATCATACACAGCAAAACCCATATAGTTAAATACTTTTCGAAAAATCCTAGTTCTCTAGCTTTTTGTAGTTCCCTTTCTTTCACACTCATTTTTCATCCTCCTCACCAGGCTGTTTTTCATAACAGATATCTGGTAGTTCTTTAGGCGGATATTCATTGGATATTATTTTATCCAGATATGTTCTATTTAAAAAATCTTTTAATTCTTTTATTTTTGATTTATTTGGTCTGTAGACAACCCATTTCCCTTCCTTTCTGCATTTAATTACACCGGCACTTTTAAGGATTTTCAGATGATGGGATATTGTGGGTTGAGAAAGCTTAAATTGTTCCATGATTTCACACATGCATTTCTCTTCATCAAGCATTAATTCCAGTATTCTCAGCCTGTGTTTATCAGCCAGTGCTTTCAAAATGTTTATTAATTCTTCATTGCTCAAAAATTTTTTCCCTCCTTTCCTTTTAACCCGTTCCTCTCCTCAACAACTCTGCAAATTCATCGGGCAGGTCTGACTTCTCAACAGCCTGTATAACTTTCTCATAATCATACGGAACCTCTATTATATCTGCTTTCACATGGGTTTGTGCTATATCCACTACCACATACGTTGCATTGGGGTTGCCGTGTTTCGGTTTTCCGGCACTCCCGGCATTAATGAAGTGATATTCATCAATCTTTCTGTGGTATGGAACATGGGTGTGACCAAAAATCAAAACATCGGCCTTTTGTTCCTCTGCCAGTTCCTTTAAATAATCCGAAGGTGTGGTCAGCTTCAGGTATTCGTTAAGGGCTCTGGGGCTTCCGTGAACCATTAATACTTCTTTCCCTGATATATTGAGCCTTAATTCTCTGGGCAAATTCCTGAGATATTTTTTGTTTCCATCTGTTGTGTTGCGCTTCGTCCATTCCAGGGACTGCCCTGCCAGCATCATCTGGTGCTCATCACCATAGTCACACCCGCACACTAAAAGGTTCTTTCCAACGCTTTCATCATAATTACCCATAACTGTTTGAATTTCATCTTCCCTCAAACGCTCAATCACTTCATTGGGAAACGGATAATATCCAACAAGGTCTCCTACACAATAAACTTTGTATATTTTCCTGTTTTCTATGTCTTTCAGCACAGCTTCCAGTGCTTCAATGTTAGAGTGTATATCAGCAATCACAGCAAATGTCAAAGATACCCCTCCCTATACTGATATATTTAAATATTTAAGTTTATAAATATTTTACCAATACTGTTTTTCTATGTAAATAGATTTTACCCCTTTTAAACAAACAAAAATCAAACATTAAAAAAGGGAATATCGTAGTTTTAAAGAATTATTTTATATCATACCATGTTGTTAGGAACGAAAAAAGCTGTATTATTTAGCCCTTGCCGGGAGAATCATCCTTCTTTTAGAATGGTATTTTTCAAAGAACCCGTTATAAAGCGGCTTCCGGGAATTATCATAATACTCCTGGGCAGCTGGCTCCTGCTTCAATAAAATACCTTAAGGGGGATGACAGGTGTGCACATTTTTGATGTTATAGGACCGATTATGATAGGCCCTTTTTACCGCAGGGGGAATCGGAAAAGTTATTGCAGATAAAGCAACCATTTCCGGAGCCGAGGGGGCTGTCAGGCTGAATGCGGCAGTGCAGCGGCCATGGCTGCGGGAGCAGTTGTTGAACTGGCAGAAGGCAGCCCTGACCAGGTCAGCAATGCCGTTGCCTTTGCCCTAAAAAATGTTTTGGGCCTTGTGTATGACCCAGTAGGGGGCCTGGTAGAAATACCATGTATTAAGCGCAATGCAATGGGAGCCGCCAATGTCCTTATATCCTCAGACATGGCCCTGGCTGGAATCAAGAGTTTCATTCCCGCTGACGAAGTGATAGATGCTATGTACAATGTTGGAAGGATGATGCCTGTGGAGCTGAAAGAAACTGCCCTTGGAGGTCTTGCCGCAACTCCTACTGGTAGAAACTTCATGGTCTAACCTTCTGCAGTTTTGGGGAACTACCTGAAATCCTCTTTTTTAGATGTCAAAACGTTTCATTTTGTTGTTAAAAACCTTTAAAATTTTTACTAAGTTCTTGTCTAAACAAACTCTGACTAAACTTTTAATTACACATCAATTCACCAGACTACTTTGGGGAAACAATCTAACGATTTTTGTTGAAACACTCCAGATCTTTTCCCTTATTTTTGTTACTTTAGAATTACAATCCTAAGTTTCATGTTATCTACAACCAAAAAATACACCGCCCAAAATCGGGCGGGTTTTCTTGTTTTTTATTTCATTGTTCCCTTTTCTAAAAATCTTTTATGCCATGATAAAGCCTCTCCTATAATGTGAGGTGTATGACCTTTTCCCCTTACAGCCCTCTGGTAATAATCCTTTAACAAGGGTTTGTAATCCGGATGGGCACAATTTTCTATTATTACCTTGGCCCTTTCTCTGGGAGATAAACCCCTCAAATCAGCAACCCCCTGTTCTGTTACGATAACATGAACATCATGTTCGGTATGGTCAACATGAGATACCATCGGAACAATACAGGATATATTCCCGTTTTTGGCAACAGACGGTGTAGTGAATATGCTGATATAGGCGTTTCTTGCAAAGTCTCCTGAACCACCTATACCATTCATGATCTTTGAACCGATAATGTTGGTGGAGTTTACATTTCCATAAATATCTACTTCTATGGCCGTATTGATTGCGATAGAACCCAATCTTCTTATAATTTCGGGATGATTGCTGATTTCCTGGGGACGTAAAATGATCTTCTTCTTATACTCTTTTAAATTTTCATAAAACCGAACAAGCCCCTGAGGTGAAGGTGTCACTGATGTGCCTGATGCGATCTTTATTTTCCCATTGTCAATCAGATCAAAAACAGAATCCTGAATAACCTCAGAGTAAAAACTCAAGTTTTCAAAGGGCGAATCCAGTAACCCCGCCAGCACCGCATTGGCAACACTCCCCACCCCTGATTGTAAAGGCAGAAGATTTTTGGGTAGCCTTCCCTCGGACACTTCCTTTTTTAAAAAATCTATCAAATGGTCAGCCATTTGCCGACTTATATCATCAATCGGTGCAAATGGTCTTACATCATCTTTTATATCTGTTAGCACAATTGCCTTTATTTTTTCAGGATTAACGGGTATATAAGGGGTTCCTATTCTATCATCAGGTTTTACCAGGGGGATAGGCTTTCTGTAAGGAGGGTCCTGGGGATGGTATATATCATGCATACCCTCCAGCTCCAGCGGCTGACTTGTATTGATTTCTATAATCACACCTTCTGCTTCGGAAACGAAAGTGGGTGATGCACCGACAGAAGTTGTGGGAATAATGTTGCCTTCTTCGGTTATCGCTGCTGCTTCCACAATGGCTAAATCCAGCTTTCCGAAAAAACCATACCTTACTTGCTGGGGGAAATGGCTTAAGTGTATATCTGCATAAGCGATTTTACCGGAGTTTATTCCTTCCCGAACCGCCCTGTCTGTCTGGTATGGATATCTCCTTACCACTATTCCTGCTTTTGTTAGGGCTTCATCTAGCTCTTTTCCTACTGATGCCCCTGTTAACAAACCAATATTTACTTTTTTTCCTGTCTTCCTGACTCTTCCTGCTAAAGCAAGAGGAACCGCTTTTGGATACCCCGATGGAGTAAATCCGCTTGTTCCAACAAGCATTCCATCCTTAATCAATCCAGCCGCTTGTTCAGCTGAGACAACTTTTTTGCACAGTTCTTTGTTTCTTATTCTTTCATTCATATCTATCGGTCATCCTTTCTACGTCTGCTGTTTAAAACCTGCTGCTTTTTGCAGCAGGTTATGGTTATAAATTAAAGCCCACTGGATTTCCTTCTTCATCCCATCCTCTAAATTTATAATATTCTTTTAGCATGGTTTCTAACTGCTCCCGAGTAATCACTTTTTGGTCTGGTCCTATGGGCTCTTCAAAAAACCTCTTCGGAAGCCAATCGTCTTTTTTCGTTATACCTTCTCTAATATTGAACTTTCTTGTTGCGTTTACTATATTGGAAGCGATTTTTCTCAACTGGTCCTTGGTCATTTTTAAACCCGTTGTTGCTTCTATAATAGTTGACAAATCATCCCACAAAACCATATCTCTGAAAAACCTGCATAAAATTAAAGCATCATACAATGCAAGTCTGTCCTCATATTCTACAAAAAGTTCTGCCTTCCCCTCAGTTGTATCCGGATCGATTATTCCTGCAAGTTCTGGTTTGTAAAATGTTGCCCTCAAATGACAGGCTCCTCTGTCTGAAGTTGCATAAGCAAGCCCCATTCCTTTTAATATTCTGGGATCATAACCCGCAGGTTCCAGACCCTTTACATGGATTGCCAAATCTTCTAAACCAAGTTCCTTACTGGCCGTTTTTATGCCTTCTGCAAGGACCTTCCCAGCACCCCGTTTGTGAACAATATCCTGTAAAAGCCATGCGATTTTCTCTACATTTCCATATTCCACATCTACATCGAGCTTTCCTCTTTTAGATGCTTCAATTGCAAAAGCTACCATATTGCCTGCTGTAATGGTATCAATGCCATATCTGTCACATATATCATTAAGGTATGCAATTCCTCTTATATCATCAACACAGCACAAACCACCAAAAGAGTATATGGTTTCATATTCCGGACCCTCAATTTCTAATCCTTCGTATGGTCCATTCTTTATTTTGCTCAGTTTACCACATGCAAAGAAACAACGTGTACATGCCTTCGGTTTTACCTCCATCTCCCTTTGCATGGTTTCTGCACTTATGTTTTCCCAGGTTTCTAGGCTACCCTTTGACCAGTATTTCGTTGGAAAACCATGGACGCTATTCATGATACTTACAAGCATGGGAGTGCCATATTGTCTGTATGCTTTGGCTCCCGGGTCCTCTTTGCCGCGTTTAACAAGATCACTTACATAGCTAGCCAGAAGCTTTTCATCGGCTAATTTGCATTGAGACTTGCCATGGAAAACGATGGCTTTCAGTTTTTTCGAACCCATCACAGCACCAACACCGGTTCTCCCGGCAGACCTCCAGTAATTGTTCTCTATACACGCAAATCTGACAAGGTTTTCTCCTGCAGGACCTATTACCACTGCCTCTGCACCGCTTATTCCTACTTCTTCTTTTACTTTATCTTCTGTTTCATAAGTATATTTGCCCCACAGGTGTTCTGCACTGTGAAACTTTACTCCTTCATCAGATATCTCTAAATAAACTTTGTCATCCGCTCTGCCTTCTATAACAACTGCATCATACCCCGTTCTTTTTATAACAGGAGCTACATGCCCACCAGAATAGCTTTCTGAATATATCCCGGTAAGGGGTGATTTAGTAAATACACCATATCTGCTTGAACCCATCATCTTCGTGTCTGAAATGGGTCCGGTGGTAAATATGAGTCTGTTTCGCTCGGATAAAGGATCTATACCTTTTGGAATCTCCTTTAAAAGCAGATAACTTCCCAGACCTTTACCTCCCAGATATTTTTCTAAAACACTATCGGGTATATCTTCAACTTGATATGTTTTATTGCTTAGGTCAACCCTTAATAATTTGTTGTAAAATCCAAACATACAAGAACCTCCTTTTAAAATCTTGTTAGGGCAAGATATCTTTTATCTTGCCCTAAAACCATTTATGACCTAGCGGAAGTTTTTGACTCAATTTTTTTCGATACCACTTTCATCGATTCTATTAAAACATACAAAATGATACCAGTAGTTAATCCCCAGGCTGCTCCTTTTGTGGCAAGAATGGCACCCATTACTCCAGCAATACCTTTTTGTTCATTGGTTTTTTACAATATCCATAGACATTACGCTATAACAAAGCTTGAATATCTTCTCGCTTCTTTTATGGGTTTTTTATCGCCCGAATTCCAAACAGTAATTTCGATTTTACGTTGCTCTTGCTGTCTTTTCAGCAGAAATCTTACTCTCCTTAGATTTCCATTCACAACAAAAATATAAAATAACACCTACTAACAATCCCCAAGCAGCTCCACGAAGAGCTAAAATCACAGCCATAAAACCAGCTACGCCGCGTTGCTGATTGTCTTTTAACATTGCCATCGCAATATAAGCGCAAGCAAAACCTTGCACAACTAAAGTCAAAGCAAGAGCGACAGACAAAGCCGGACGTACTAGAGAAACAATCGGCATCAAGGCTACACCGACAAAAGTCATGATTCTAAATGTACCAATACCACCCCAAATAGAGTCCATGCCTTCCCTACCTGCTTTATACCGCTCAGCAATAGAAACAGTAACAGCAGCCCACAATGGTCCTGCTAACTGCGTATAAGGGGAAATAACAGCTAGTATAAGATTTCTGATACCACTGATAAGATTTGATCTATTGGCGTTAAATTCAATAGCCTCATCTCCTCTTTCTTTATTAGCTGCTTTAACAACAGTTTCAGCCAAGACAAAATCACCAAAAGCAATAATATAAACAGCAACCAAAAGCGGTAATGCATCTATAAATAGTCTGAGAGGGGGAAATCCAAGTCCAAATATTGAATATCCTTTCAGCAGCTCTCTTAAGTGTAAAGAGGCTATACCCCACTCAATTTGCGGTACCGGTAATTCTCCTACCAAAGGTCCAAATATTAGAGCAAATACAATTGAGGGCAGCATGCCATATTTAGCAATTTGTCTTAAAATACCAACCCTCTTGCTTAACTCTTTAAATCCAGCAGAAAAAAGAACAAAGAAAGCAATAATTGTACCTACAGTAATAATAATTGGAGCACTGTCAAAACGCTTTTCCATTACATTTATAATAGCCGAAATTCCTGCTCCAAGAATAACTCCTGCTTTAATAGAATCTGGAATCAGCTTTACCAATTTCGATGCCAACCCTGTACTTCCAAAAAATAAGAAAACAACTGCTACTAATAATTGCAAAGCTATTAAAGCTAATGTTCGCTCTGGCCCTATTTCATATCTTGTCAAAAATGCCATTATTAACGGTATAGCAGGAGTAATCCAGCCAGGAACAACAGGATCTCCTAACAAAAAATGTAACATGTATAGTAAACCATTGATAATTACCATAGTTAGAGCTACTTCAAAAGATACTCCCAAATACTCTGTTAAAACAGGTATTGCCCCAAGGCAGGTAGCACAAAGAAGCAAAGCTTGTAAAGCTTCCGGCCATTCCCATCGAAAATGAATAAAAGGTAAGCGAACTTTAAAAATCCCTAATGGTGTATATGGTTGTTCTGCCCCATATTCTCTTTGCATAAATTTTCCACCTCGCTATTAATTTTTATTTTTGTCTCAAAAAAATAATTTGACTCATATACAACCTCTCATATACCACCTCCCTCCCTTTAAGCTCCTGTGTTCACCACGCATTAGTATAGATGGTTTTAATATCTTCTAAAGTTAATTTTCTTGGATTGTTAGAGAGCAATCTTGTTACTTTGATCCCCGCTTCTGCAAGTTTGGGTATGGCATCTTTAGGAATATTAACTTGTCTTAACTTCGTTGGTACACCTATATCCTCTGCTAAATAAATCATTGCGTCTAGAGCCTTTTGAGCAGCTTCTCTTATAGAAAGCCCTGCTACTTTTTCTCCCATTGCCTCGGCTATTTTGGTAAATTTTTCTATTCGACTTACGATATTATACTCCATAACATACCGTAACATTAATGTATTAGCCATTCCATGGGGTAAATGGAACTGGCCACCTAAAGGATATGCCAATGCATGTACAGCTCCCACACCAGCATTTGCAAAAGCTACTCCTGCCATCAAGCTTCCCAGAGACATATTATATCTTGCCTCAAGATTATCCCCCTCGGTAACAGCTGTTCTTAAATTGCTAGAGATTAATTTAATCGCCTGGATTGCAATAGAATCAGTAAAAACATTTGACTTTTTAGCAATAAATGCTTCTATGGCGTGTATAAGAGCATCCATTCCTGTATTAGCTGTTATTTTGGGTGGAACAGTTAATGTTAAACACGGATCAACAAGTGCTACATCAGCAAACAAATAAGGACTTACGACCCCTTTCTTCAACTCCTCCTTAACATCAGTTAATACAGCAATAGGGGTAGCTTCCGAACCTGTACCGGATGTGGTGGGAATTAATACCTTAGGAAGACCGGGTTTCTCAACCTTATCTGTACCTATGTAATCCTCTATTTCACCCTCATTTGTTACCATCACAGATACAACCTTTGTAACATCTAAAGAACTGCCGCCACCTAGACCAACTAATAAATCAAATCCTCCTTCTTTTACCACATCAACAATTTCCTGTATTTTATCAATAGGGGGTTCTGGTATAACTTTTGTGTAATAACCTACATCGTAGCCTTTTTCCTCAAGAGGTTTTTTTACTTTTTTTAGAATACCTGCTTTCTCAATCCCTTCATCGGTTATAATAAATACCTTTTTACCCCCTAGACTTTCTACTTTTTCTCCAAGCTTTTTTATTGCATCAATCCCTATTTCAATTACCCCGGGAGTTTTGAAATTGATAAAATTTTTCATAATATACCCCTCCTTTTTAAATTTTTTGTTTAAAAACATAAGCAATTTATGTGCCAAATAAAAAACAAAAAAACCCTGAAAAACCAAGGTTTTTAATTAAATAAAAATTAATATATTAGCATTATTGCACTAAAAATACATAATAGCCTTATATTGTTTTTGCAGAATACTGTTTAAATTCTGTTTTTTGTGCGTTGTACAATATTGCTACCAATACGTGCAATGTTGCACATGTGTTATTTTTCTGCATCTAATTTGTGATTTGAATTTCTGTATTTGCTTTTTAGGGGTATTTCTGAAAAATAAAAAATACCCCTACTCAGCACACTCAAAAAAATTAGGTGCCTGAGTAGTTATTTAAAAGCATGAAAAGCGAACTGAGATTGTGAATTTGTGAAGCCTTACCCTGCTATTCTGTCAAGCATTCTGCACTGATGCAGATAAGGGCAAACACTGGAATATTGTTTAGCATGAAAGGATTCCTCTTCTATGTTACCCATTAAAAATTTCTCCTGTCCTGCCAAGGAAGGACAAGGATAAACTCTTCCGCCAGTATCCACAAATATTGCTCGGCCTCTAAAACAGGCACACTCAATTTTCTTCCCATATTTTTTAACACGCTCTACAAATTTAAAATTTAACCTGTGCCCTGTCAAATCTTTATGCATTTGAGCCCTTCTAACAGCACTTTTAACCTTGCGTGCCACTTCTTGCTCGGACAAAACAGGTATATTACCTGCACCACCGATAGGACGCATTACGTTAAAGCTTATACCCTTTACATTTCCTAAATAATAGGCCATATCAATCAGTTTGTCCAATTGAGCCAAACTTTCTCTAGTGAGCACTGTCGTTATGTTTACATACAGTCCTTCTTCTTTTAAAAGCTCTATCCCACGCACAACTTGCAGCGTGGAAGGGCTTCCGTCACGGCTGGGCCGCATAGCATCATTGACACTGGGAATGCCGTCCAGACTTACCCCAATGCCAATTTTCCATTCCTTAAGTTGTGTTACTATTTGGGGTGTCAACAAAGTAGCATTCGTTTGGATCTGAAAAATAATCGGCAGGTTCTCTTCCCGGGAAGCTTTTATCATCTTTTCGATTAAAGCAAAGTTCAACAAAGGTTCTCCACCTGTAAATTGAACTACAACAGGATGACATTCATTGTTGGTCTGTTTTTTCAAATAGTTTAAAATCTTTGCTGCTGTCTCCCAAGACATGTCTCCCTGATTTCTAACATTTCCCAACCCATAGCAATAGCGGCAGGCCAAATTGCACCTTCCCGTTACAGCTACAACAACAAAGTCGACCACGGTTTTTATCACCTCCTGCCAAAAATCCCTTCAATTGGCCGATTTCCTTGAAACCATAACTACTGCTAGCACATACATTATTACAGCCCATGCAAATACTCCTATGATGGAATAGACAGGCACACCTTTACCCAATACGATGCTGCGCAAAGAAAAACTTACGGGTGTGAGCGGCATCATCCAGACGAGTGCTTTAACAATTATCGGCATAGAATCCACCGGGAAAAATGTCCCTCCCAAGAATGTCATGGGGAGGAGAACAAAGGTTCCGAAACTCGCCATATCTGCGTGGGAATCCGCCACCATAGCCGCCACAACACCAAGGGAAGCAAAGATTATGCATGAAGTGAACAACACTATAAAAAACATCAGGGTCAATCTTACGTGTGCACCAAAAAGAAAACCCAAACCCAAAAGTATAAAACAAGAAACAAACCCATGAAGCGCTCCAGCGAGGACCTCCCCCAATACAATAGAAGACGGCTTTATAGGTGCTACTACGTACTGGTCAAAGGCTTTGTATATCGTCCTTCTTATGTTCAAATCAGCACCAATGCTGTTATAGCTGTTGTTCAAAGAAGAGAGAGCTATTATTCCGGGCAGCACAAAATCCAGGTAGTTTTCTCCACCAACTGATATCCTTTTGCCTAATCCCAATCCAAAAGTTGTAAGAAATAGTATAGGATTTATTACGCTCCCTATCAGTATCTTGCCCAACCGTTTTTTCCGGTAAACCATCTCTCTCCAAAAAATAGGATAAAATTTTAAAAAATCGTTCATCTGTTATTCCTCCTGTTGTTATCACCCTAAATCTGATAAATCGTCTCCTGTCAACATGACAAAAACATCTTCAAGATTTGCTGGCCTTATATTTATATTTGTATTGTCTTTCAGTGAACCTGCATACTTCAATGCTTCCATCCTCGATTGGAAAAACCGTCTTGTTGTAACATCGCCTTCTAAGTGTTCTAACACAATCCTTCCTATATTTTGCTTCAGTTCGTGCGGTGTTCCCACAGCTATTAATTTCCCCCTGTTCATTATGGCTACTCTGTTACACAGATTTTCAGCTTCTTCCATGTAATGGGTTGTAAACATAACCGTCATCCCTGACCGGTTCATGCTTTTTATTAAATCCCATATCTTGCGTCTGGTCTGGGGATCTAGACCCACTGTAGGCTCATCCAGAAACAGTATGCGAGGTCTGTGCATTAGAGCCCGGGCAATCATCAACCTGCGCTTCATGCCTCCAGAGTATTCCTCTACATTGCTGTGCGCTCTATCCAAAAGGCCAACATATTCGAGTAATTCCTGTATCCTTTTTCTCCTATCCTCCTTTTTCATGCCGTAGAGCATTCCAGTGAGTTCCATGTTTTCCCACGCGGTTAACTCCCGCTCTAAATTTGACTGCTGAGGTACAACTCCAATCTGCTTTTTTACCTCAAAGGGCTGTCTTACAACATCATACCCATTAATTAATGCCGTCCCTGATGTGGGCCGGCTCAATGTTATAAGCATTCTGATGGTGGTAGTCTTACCCGCTCCATTGGGGCCTAAAAGGGCAAAAATTTCTCCCCGTGCAATTTCAAAACTTATGTCATCTACAGCCTTAATCTTTCCAAAAACTTTAACTAAGTTTTTAGTCTCAATTATATATTTCGTGTTTTCCAAAATTATCCCTGCCCTTCCTCTGTGCATAACCCTTCTGGATTTGTTTTTTATTGGCCAAAAAACACTTGTGCCCCTGTCTTTGAGTTGGTTCTGTTCCATACTGGTGTAGAAGCAGTTGTTAAAAAAATTTGGCCTAAGTGCCGAGGTTATGGCCATATATTGCCATAAGCGGTACGCTATTGTTGAGCGTCCGTATTGCAATTACAGCATTTCTGCCCCTTCATCTTTGGAGTGTGATTCATCTGCTGTTACTCATTTCCCTAACAATGTGTTCTATGTTTCCTGCCTTCAAGTCGTTTATTTTGTAATACCTTGCTCCCATAGCATCAGCCACTTCTTTGGCTATTCCAAGGCTTAAAAACTCATCTTCTGTATCTATTACCAGCGGATTCATCTTTTCTGCTGCAATTCTCGCTGCAATTTCTTTTGCTTCCTTAACAGGATCATCACCACTTAAAGATACATTAGCCCGCCCATCGGACACAAGAACAAATAAAGGCACCATTTCTGGATCTTTTATTTTTCGTGCCTTCAATATCTCATATCCCACCAGAAGACCTGCGGAAAGTGGTGTCCTGCCCCCTGTAGGAAGATCCTTCAAGCATTTCATGGCCAAATCCACACTCCTGGTTATGTTTAGCAAAACCTCTGCCTTGTTCTTTCTGAAGGCGACCATGCCCACCATATCCCTTTTTTGGTAAGCATCATTCAAAAGCGAAAGTATAGCACCTTTAGTGACCTTCATTCTCTCTCTAGCACCCATGGAACCGCTGGCATCCACCACAAATAGTATGATGTTTCCCACCCTTTTTTCTCTCACTTTTTCCCTAAAATCCTGTTTTTCTATAGCAACAGCATTACCTCTTCTATCTCTTGTGTTTTGATACGGCGCTGCCGCTCTTAGCGTAGCATCAAAGGCAATATCCTTGGGTCTGTCCACAGGAAATCTATATCTTACATATCTACCACGAGGGGTTTCTGACTTTGTGCTAGTTCGCTTGCCACTGCCTTTTCGCTTTATCCTATCGATAGGTGAAACATTGATAGGTATAACTTTAAAAATGCTCTCTGGTTGTTGAACATTATCCTTGTTAATATTGTCCAGAAATTGTTCTGTATCATCCGCTCTACCGTTCTTAGCCCTGCTGGTTTCTTCTTTTTTCGTGTTACCAGCACTGTTACCCGTCTCAGGGCACGCTGTTGTTTTACTCTGCCGGCTGTTGTAATTTTCGTTTTTTGCATCTGATTCATCAGGTAAGGCTTTACCTTTTTCTTCTCTGTTGTTCTTGTTTTTTTCGTGATCCCCTTCTTCACGACCAGTTTGTCCCCATTCAGCATTCGACATCTCTCTTGCACGATGAGGTAAAACAAATTCAGCCACTTCTATTACATCTTTTATTGTAACATGCTTTCTTTGTCTCCACGCCGCCAATGCCTTGGCCGCTTCCACCATAATTATATCTGCCCTATGACCAGCACAGTTTTTCTGTGTTGCTATATCTGCTGCTAACCGCATTATAGAATCATCTACTTCAATAGTTTCAAGCAACTTTGCTGCTATGGCAATTTCGTGCTGCAGCTTTTTTGCTTCTGCTTCATAGCGTGCAATAAATCTTTGTGGATTTGTTTCATATTCCATTCTTCTCCTCAAGATTTCCTTTCTTTCTGATATATCATTACAACCTTCTGTTTTAACATACATCCCAAATCTATCCAGAAACTGGGTAGACAGCATTCCTTCTTCTGGATTCATGGTACCTATAAGGACAAACCTAGCCTCATGGGTGTATGATATGCCTTCCCTTTCCACTTTGTTAACACCTGATTGACAAACATCCAAAAGACAATTAACTATGTTATCACTCAATAGATTGACTTCATCTACGTAAAGAACATTGCCGTGGGCTTTTGCCAGCAGGCCGGGTTCAAAGTATCTTTTTCCAGTTGTTATAGCCTTTTCTATATCGATAGTGCCTATTAGTCTATCCTCAGTAATGTTTAATGGAACTTCAATTATATCTAACTCTGGAACCAGTGCCACCAAGCCTCTGACCAACGTGGATTTCGCGGTGCCCTTTTCTCCGCTAATCAGAACTCCACCGATAGAGGGGTTGATTAGATTTAGTATCACGGCTGTCTTAAGTTTTTTTTGTCCTACAACTGCAGAAAATGGATATACAAATTTTTTAAACAGCAAATTCATTTGCTATCTCCTCAACTTTCGAAAAATCTAAAACTCCCTTTTCGAAAGGTTTTTTTCTCATTCTGTGCGGAAGCACCAAATGTGCTGCTTCAATTACGTCTTGAGGTGCTATCTCGTTCTTTTTCTTAAAAGCAGCTATCGTTATCGCCGTCTTCAACATCGTAATATCTGCCCTATGACCATCTACTCCCATTGTTACGCATATTTTTGCAATAAGTTCCAGGATTTTATCACTGTATTTGACTCCACTGAGTCTTTTTCGAGCTTCGATTATTTTTTGCCTCAGTTCCCTCTGCAAGGGTTCAAAATTTTTTCCAAAACCATGAGGATCTGTTTCAAAATTCAATCTTCGCTTTATTATTTCAACTCTATCCTCCGGCTTTTTTTCTCCAGTTACATCTACTACAAGTCCAAACCTGTCAAGAAGCTGTGGCCTGAGATCTCCCTCTTCAGGATTCATGGTTCCCACCAGCACAAATCTAGCAGGATGTGAATAAGACACCCCTTCCCTTTCAATCGTGTTTACCCCCATAGCTGCTGAATCCAATATCACATCCACCACATGATCATCGAGCAGATTTACCTCGTCAACATACAATATGTTTCTGTTGGCTCGAGCGAGTATTCCAGGTTCAAATTTTTTCTCACCTTTTTTTATAGCATGTTCAATATCCAGCGTTCCTACCACTCTGTCTTCCGTGGCACTCACAGGAAGTTCCACAACCTTCATCTTTTTTTTCACAATCTTTAATTTTATCCCTTTTTCAACTTTTTCAAGGCACACTTCGCACATCTTGCTCTTATCTTCCGGATCACAGCTGAATATGCAGCCTTCTATCTGGTCCATTTCAGGCAGCAGATCTGCTACAGCTCTTACTGCCGTCGACTTGGCAGTGCCTTTCTCGCCTCTTATCAGCACTCCGCCCAATGTGGGATTTATTACATTTAATATAAGAGCTTTTTTCATAGGCTCTTGCCCTACAATAGCTGTGAAGGGATATATTGCCGTTTTTTCCATCTGCACCACCTACCTCTCTGCTATCACTAACAATCAAAACTGATTTGTTTTAAAGCAACACATGCATACGGCCGTTGCAATGCCATCACAAAAATGAAAACCATCCGATATCGAATTGTTCCTTTGCAGCTGATAAATTTAGGTTGAACTTATGCGGTGCTTTAAACCCGTTCACGGCCGCAGTAATCGAGCACACAGCAGCTTGCTGTTTCCTTGTGCGCTATTGCTCTCCAAAACCCTCTAGCTCTCCCTCTATCTCCAGGTAAGTTTTTCTTAGTTTTTCATGCATCTCTTTGTCCGCTTTCCACATTCCCCTTTGGATAGCCTCTAGCAGGCGTTCAGCAATATTTTGTAAAGCCCATGGATTAACTTCTTTTAACCAATCAGCAAACTCTTTATCCAGGGCAAACTTCTCGGCCAACTGCTCGTACATCCAATCATCCATTACTTCAGCAGTAGCATCCCAACCAAAAGCAATATCAACCGCTCGCGAAATATCAGCTGCTCCCTTATACCCATGACGCTTCATGCTTTCTATCCATTTGGGATTAAGAATGCGAGCGCGGAATACATGTTTGGCTTCTTCTGCAGTGCTCCTGGTTTTGACCCGTTCGGGATCCGAGCTGTCCCCAATAAAAGCCCGAGGAGCCTCTCCTTTGAAAGCCCTTACTGCAGCTATCATGCCACCATGATAGGCATAAAAGTCATCACTATCCATCATATCATATTCACGTGTGTCTGTGTTTTTAACCGCCACATCTACTGCAGCCAACCTTCGTTTGAAAGTTTCATGTTGTTTTTTGCCGTAGTTCTTTGAACTATAAGCATATCCCCCCCACACAACATATACTTTTGCCAGGTCGCTATCATTCTTCCAGTCTTTAGAGTCAATGAGAGTATTTATTCCGGCACCGTAAGCTCCTGGTTTGCAACCAAATATGCGGTAGCTTGCCTCTTCTTTGGCCTGATTTTCACTCATTCCTTCGCTTACCAAACTCTTAATCTCTTCTCGCACATGTTTGGCAATATAATTTTGTTCAGGAGGCTCATCCAAAAAAGCCACCATCTGAACAGCCTCATCTAAAAGTTCTACAATATTTGGAAATGCATCCCTAAAAAAATCACTTATTCTAAAAGTTACATCTATCCTTGGTCTTCCCAATTTTTCTATAGGTATTGCTTCTAGTCCTATTACGTAACCGCTCTTTTTTTGCCAAACAGGCTTTACTCCCATTAGGTAGAGAGCTTCTGCAATATCTTCACCTTTGGTCCGCATAGCAGGAGTACCCCACAGGACTATGCCAACATTTTCAGGGTAACATCCTTCATCTTTTAAGTACCTCTCCAGCAAATCAGTCGCAAGTTTGGTGCCAGTTTTCCAGGCTGCAGGAGAGGGAATAGCATTAGGATCAACTGAATAAAAATTTCTTCCTGTTGGCAGGATGTGAGCCATACCGCGAGTAGGAGCTCCAGAAGGACCAGGAGAAACAAATCTCCCTCCAAGGGCATCCATGACACTGGACAACTCATCTGTTGTTTTTTCTATGCGCGGAACCAAGGAAGAACACACATAATTCAAAACCTTTTCTACATCCCTGCTGCTTTGCCCCAACACCTCTTTGCACACAGCCGGAATTTCCCTCGAATCGAATCCTGTCTCTGCAAGATGCGATATGACTTCTAATGCTAGGCAGTGTATTTCTTCTATTATCTGCCCATTAGTTTTACCATCGGGATTAAGCCGCCCCCTGTCAGCCAACAAGTTATCCAGGTTGTAACCTTTTAATTGTGCCAGTGCTTGCCGCAAAGATGGCACATCGCCATTAGGCAGGCGAGTAAGCGCAGCCAAAAACTCTATCAATCGCTTTTCCCTCGGCGGTTCACCAAACACATGCAGCCCATCCCGAATCTGAGTATCTTTAATTTCGCTCAGGTAGCCGTGCAGATCTTTTAAAAAAGTGTCAAATTCTTTCGGCATTTTTTCTGTTTTAAAACCTAAATCAAAGTGCAGTTTAGCTTCACAAACTTTTTCCCAGATAAGCTGTTCGAGAAGCGGCAGTTTACTCGGATTAAGGGTTTTTGCCTGGTAGTATTCCTCCAGTTGGGATTCCAGCTCGGCCAATTCATCATACGTGTCCGCATTATGCATGACTGGCACCAAGTGGTCAATAATACAGCAGTAGCTTCGCCTTTTGGCTTGGGTGCCTTCACCAGGATTGTTGATAATATAGGGATAGATGTTAGGCAAATCTGAAATGGCGATATCTGGATAACAGTTAGCGGACAGCCCAACGGATTTTCCGGGAAGCCATTCCAGAGAACCGTGTTTCCCGACATGGATAACCACATGGGCACCGAACACATTCCTGATCCATTCATAGTATGCATAGTAGTGGTGGGGAATGGGCAGGTCGGGGCTGTGATAAATACTGGCTGAATCCTCCAGAAAACCACGAGGTGGCTGTATTCCGATGAAAACATTGCCATTTATGATTCCAGGGATTAAGAGGTTGTCCTCATAACAAAACACGCTTCCTGGTGGGTTCCCCCATTTTTCGACCATTTGAGTTTGTACTCCGTCTGGCAATTTTTTGAACCATTTGTTGTAATCACTAGAGGTTATTTTCCCTGCTGCCTTTTCAACCATCTCTTCTACACTTGCCCACCTACGGTCATTAGTAAGGCACGATAATATCTCTTCCATCATTGTCTGGCTGTCTTCAGGAAGATAATCCAATTTGTATCCGTGCTTTTGCAGTGATTTCAAAATATTCCACACAGAAGCAGGAGAATCAAGGCCAAAGGCAGAACCAATGGTATCATTGCGGGGAGGATAGTTGTGGAAGATTATGGCCACTTTTTTTTCTGAATTGGGTATAAACCTAAGCTTCGCCCAGTTGAGACTCAATCGCACTATCTTTGATATGCGTTCCGGATGTGGTCTGTATTTTACGATTTTTGCACCAGTCAATGGATCTACCGCTACCAAACCTTTGAATGCAGCCGGGACAGTAATCAGGTTTCCGTCAAACTCAGGCATGGCAATGCTCATTGCTACATCTATAGGATTCAAACCTTGAAGTGTTTTTTCCCACTCTTCCATGGGATTCAAAGATGCTATGGCTTGGATTACCGGCACTCCCAATTTTTCAAGGAATCCTTTGTTTTCTCCATCAACAATCTCCGATTTTTTCACTTGCATAGTGCTGGAAAACATCATAACACTTATCAAAACATCGATAATCGGTTTGCCATCCCTCATGAAAAAAGCATCTGCTACTTCTCTGGCACCTTTGTTCCCTAAATCTACATCCTTCAGGACGGTCAAAAAGACCGGTAATGCATTTGCTCCTTGTTTTTCAATTTCTCGGACGATTGCATCTACAAAATCTGTGTTCATATTCACCCAGTGACTCCTGTGAAACCAAAGTCCTACTGTAGGACGATCAGGAAAGTGCTTTTTCCGGCAGTAATCTTCTAAAGCAGGGATGCTGTCAAAATCTGGATGGTATATGCCTTCCCAGGGTAATGGTTGGGGTTCAGCGACCTTGTAGGCTGTCCCGCGAAATCTGTTGCTCAAAAACAAGAGCAAATTAACAAAGTTGTTTTCACCACCATATCTCAAGTAGTGGGATATTTTTTTGCTATCTTCAGTGCTAACAGTGTTATACTTGGTAACGATTTCAACCTCTTCAACAGTAGAAGGCTGAATATGCACTTTAACTGCCGGCGGTAAGGCATCAATTATAAGATCAAACCCGGGACAGCTGCTTTTCCCTCCATGAAGACAAACAATTAAAACATCCGCTTTCTGCGCAAAACTTAGAAATCTGTCTTTTTTTTCGCCGTCCTCAAGGTCTTCCCTCGTCCTTCCTTGAACCTCAATTATTTTACCTTTTTCAGCCCTGATTTTCCTAACCGCTTTGCTGAGCACAGCCAATTCGCTCTCTATGGCACTAAAAAAAGCAAGCTTCAGCATGTGTAACCCCCCTCCTCTGCTATTCTAAATAAAAAATCCGCACCAGCCTTTCTACTAAATCGGCTACATTAGGTCCCGGACGACAGATGGTTCTGCACGGAAGGGCAAAAACCTGACGCTTCTTGACAGCGCTGATTTCACACCATTCTTTCCAGCTGTAGATCTCTTCTATTTCCTGCTGACATATCGGATTATCCAGGCTGCATCCCTTGCATTTCGGTTTTGGTTTCTCTCCTTTTTTCCTGCCACAGCTTATGATTATTTCTGGGTTGAATTCGATCACCTTTTCAAGGCTAACTTTCGCATAACTTGTTTCTACAGCAAAAGGCATGGGTTTTCCTCCGCTGACAAGAATAGCATCATACTGGTAGGAACCTGGACACGGAGTAAACATCTGTTTCCTATTCATCATCCTTATCAGCCGGAAAACCCGCGGGGAAGAGGCTCTTTCGGGAATTTTCCCAATCGCTTTATTAATCCTTTGACGTAAAGCATCCACCAACACCCCGCAAGCTGTATCTTGACCACAAATTCTACCCAGCTTCTCCATCCTGTCAAGGGTATCTTTAACACTCTCAGGGGCGAAATCGAATACGGCTATATCATGTTTTCGAAATTCACCCAGAAATTTCTCATGAATTTTGCCGCATGTTATTATTAGATCAGGTTTGAGTGAAACAATTTTTTTTATATCAGGGCAGGCAAAGCTACCTATTTTTTCTTTTTCCTTTGCCTCTTCAGGGTAATTACACTGTTCAGTTACCCCAATAACTTTTTCCCCCAGGCCCAAGTAAAATAGGGTCTCGGTGCAAGAAGGGGCAAGAGATATAAGCTTCATTTTTTGAATTTCCTCCTGAATCCTTTGAGTTTGATAGAGAACCTATGCCGTATTTCACTCACTCACATAGCCGCTGCTGCTTGTGCTATAACTCGTGCAAAACAAGCCATCATTTCTTCAAAAAAGTTTTTTCCGCCAGAAAGAAGCTGCTTTTTCTTCTCCTCTACGTCGAGTTCTTTTTTTATGCTCGCTAAAATAACTGCTGCTGCCTTTCGCGCTTCATCCTCACTTAATAGCTGCCAACCTACTTGGTCTAAAAGATGAATATACAAAGAACAAAAAGTAACTAAAACATCCCGTTTATCTAATAAGTGAATATTGTGAATGAAAGCTGGTTTGCACAGCTTCACTATGTTTTCATCTTCCCTCAGTTTCAAATATTCTCGCCAGACAACCTCTTCATCCAAGCCGTATCGTTTGAACCTTTTCAGCATACTGTGTTGAGATCCAGGGGAAAGCTTTGTTTCTTTATAAAGGGCTTCCTTAACGGCACTCTTTACAACTACACCTATTAACTCTCCTAATTTGGAATGATGTCCGGTATCAGTCAAGTTAACTGATGAATCAGCATTGCTGATCAAAATTACACCATCAGTTCCTGAACCGGTAGCTAAACCTGTTGAATAGTTGCTCCCTGCCATCAATTCTTGTAAAGCAGCAGATTTGGCTTCAGTAGAAGTAACTAAAGCTCTCACTAGAGCATGAGGGGGAATATTCGCATTGATTTCTAAAATGATGTTAATAGTTTCAGCAACAGGCTTTTTAGGGTTGTTCTCCTTTTCTTCATAGCAAGCAGGGTCCCCAGCTCTGCTGCCATTTATGTCAATCCCTGCCGTAACAATAGCTGTTACTGCAAAATTTCTATGGCTTTGCGTCTTAATTGCGAGGTTATTCATTGAAGCAGCTGTGCCCATTCCGGCCGTGCATTCTCGGTCAAGGCCCAGCTCTTCCGCAGTTATGGCTAAATGTTCTGAATATGTAGAAGCCTTTAATTTACAGGCCATACCTGCTCCTGGATTGATGTCATGGTTAAAAACTGCTGTTAGATCTTCTCTGTATCCACCATTAGCAGGTGATGTGCTGAGGACTTTTCGCTTTCCTTTGAAACAAACTACGACTGCTTTATTGTAGCGGTAAACATGGTCTCCTGCAGGAGTTTTAAAGATCAGCAACATCATTTCCCCCTTTGGATTTGAAAGCATAATACTAACAAAAGACATACCACATAAACAAAGGCCGATATTCCAAAAGATAAGAATAGTATTTTCGTCCCCAGCTTTGGACCATATATGCTCAAGTAGTACGTAGCAGCAAATCGCAGCATTATTACTGGCAAATGTAAGAGAGATCCTAAGAGCATCACTGTGAGAGCTTCTAGCAAGACAAGGCTGCCTTCCTGATAAAGAGCTGCTAGCATAGAAAGCCCTGCCATGGGTGAAGCAACATAACAGATAACAGGAGGAACAGCATAACTCGGAATTCCCAGGTTCGCTATTGCTTCTGCAGGGTAGCTAAAAACTCCTAGCTCTTTCAGCAAGAAAACAAAAAAAGCAGCAGTTGGAATAGTCAAAGCGATCCGTTTTAACGGCCTGTAAGAACTTTTTAGACCTGCTTTGATTTTTTCCACCAGGTTTTCCCTTTCCTTTTTCATTTCATCTTCTTCTAGGTTGCTCCAGTTTTGAGCCGGATATCTTCTCCCCCACCAAATTATAAACAGCGTTTTTACAGCGATTACCAAAAAGCGTATGGCTAGATATAAAAAACCCAGTTTCCCCCCTAGAATTGATACTGCAACAGGCAGGAATATGCTCACAAATTCACGAAAAAAAACGGGAATCGAAAGTGTCATAGCGACAAGAACAGCTTGGCGTTCATCCAGCACTTTTTTTTCATAAAGGTTGACCACTATCGCTCCACCGGCATAGCCTGATCCAAAACTGGAAATAAAAGGTATTGAAGCCTCTGGTGGCAGGTGGGCAAGCATGGTAAACCTTTTTGCCACAGGCATAAGTCTTTTCAACAGCCCCATTTCCAGCACAACATTACACACCACGAGAGCGGGAATCATGCGCAGTAAAGCATTCGCCGAAAAACTAACTACACGTTCCAAAACTCTTACCAACAGTTCCATGCTGATCTACCAACCTTTCAGGCAGTCATAACACCTCTTCAATACATTCTTTTAATTTATTTTTGCGGAGGATACACAAAAACACCTTCTGCCGTTACATCATAGCTAATACCTCCCCAGAATTTGTCTATGTACTCTTGATGAATTGCCTGAGGATCCAAATCTTCAAATTTTTCGGGATAGAACCATTTCGCCAAGTATGCTGCACCGACCGGAAGTGCTGGACCACCCACAACATCCGAGCTGATTATGTAAACCCTGTTATTAACCACTGCTTTTACTTTTTCAGCAAAACCCGGTAATTCCTTTATCTCTTGGTAATGTTCTCTCATGTCGGCAGGGTCATTTGTTTCAAACCCGCCAGCTCGCCTCATTTCCCGGCCAATAATCACATCAGGATTTTCAGCCAAAATCCACTCTGTTTCTACATCTCCACTGGTCTTGGGAATGTAGTCGGCCGCTATGTTTATACCACCTGCTATTGTCACAAGCTCCTGTATTCCTGAACGACCACCCATTGCCCTGCGTGTGCCAGGATTTTTTCCTGCGCCATCCGATTCTATAAAGACTCTCACTCTATCTTCTTCTGAAATTGTCGCTACTCTGCTCTTGATCAAATTTATGTACTTATCATGCCAATCAATATACGCTTCCAGCTCTGCTTTTCTGTCAAATATTTCCCCAAGTATTTTTATTTCCCCCAGCAGTGTCTTTGCTTTATAAAGGTCGAGGCGAATAACCTTTATACCTGCCGCTTCTAATTCATCTTCCTGCAGCACTTTAGGGTCAGGGCGCCTCACCCACGCAAAAACTACATCCGGCTTAAAGCTAACAATCGTCTCAACACACGGCCTCAAACCACTGCCAATTGAAGGTTTTTTGCTAAGCATTGGAAACTGTTTACAGCTTTCTATTATTGAATCACTGACTGCGATAATCCTGTCTTGCACACCAAGGAGACGCATTGCTTCTGCTACTCTGCTGTTCAACACAACAGCCTTCTCAACAGGCCCATCCAGCACAACTGTTTTCCCAGCCGAATCAGTAATTGTTAATGGATACCGAACTCCCCCCTCTGTTTCAGATGGTGTGTCATGTTTGGCCTGTTGCATTGTGCAACTTACAGCTCCAAACATCAACAGCACAAATGCAATTACAACTAATAATAATTTGTCAGACTTCTTTTTCAACATGATCATCTTTGCTCATCCTCCTTTTGCTATTGATCACTTAGGTTTAAAACTTTAAAACTGCCATTCATCGACACGCATGAAAAGCTTGAAGTAAGCTAAAACAGGAAGAATCCTCATCAATGGTTTTGCGTTGTCGTAACGTGAACCACCGAATTTTGCAGCACCAAATTCAGCTTTTCTTAGCAATGTTGGCAGAACACCCACATACTGTCGTTTTTTAGCTTTTATTCTACCGAAGTAAAAACTCGGTTTTCCATTACGGCACTGTAGCTAGCTGGCTTTAGCGGCAGCACATAAAGTCCATAAGGACCTTTTTTCACTTCTGCTTCAACACCATAAATTTTTTTTATGTTTTCATAAGTTAGCACACTTTCAGGATAACCTCCCGCGAAAATGCCACCTTTGTGCAGCATAACAAGCTTATCCGCATATCTCGCTGCTAAATTAAGGTCATGAATCGCCACTACTGCCGAAATCCCTTTGTATCTAACAATATCTCTTATAACTTCCATAACTTCAAGCTGATGTTTAATATCAAGGTTGCTCGTAGGTTCATCAAGCAGGAGCACCTTCGGTTCTTGCGCCAATGCTCTAGCCAACATCACTTTTTGCTTTTCTCCTCCACTGAGGGTATTAAAATTTCTTAATGCAAATCTTTCGATTTTCAGCAGCTCCATTACTTCTGCTACCTTTTCAATATCCCTATCACTGCTACCCCAGCCTGTGCGAGGATACCGCCCCATAAGAACCGTATCAAACACTGTGGCAGGAAAACAGCCTGAACTCGTCTGGGGAACATATCCTATGTGTTTGGCAATCTCTCTCCTCGTCATTTTTCTAATCTCCTGACCGTCCAGCAAAATGCTCCCACCCAGAGGTTTCAATATTTTATCTATACATTTAATCAATGTTGATTTCCCAGCCCCATTCGGGCCTATCAGGCCTAATATCTCTCTCTTGCCAAGTTCCATTGTCACATTTTTTAAAATAGGCTCACTGGCATACTTAAAGGTGATTCCCGTTATTTTTAGCTTCACCAGTACTCCTCCCTTTTGCGCATTAGAAGATAAAAGAAAAGAGGGCCCCCAAAGAAAGATGTCATTATACCTACCGGAATAATCACTGGTGAAATAATCGTCCTGGCCACAGTATCTGCCCCCAACAGGACAACTGCCCCCAGAAGACAAGAAGCCGGCAGCAGAAAGCGGTTGTCCCCTCCAATTAGCATCCTGCATATGTGGGGGCAGACCAACCCGATAAAACCGATGATACCGGTAAAACAGATAATGACAGCTGTTACAAAAGAAGCCACCAACATGCTTACCAGTCTTAGCTGTTCTACGTTCACTCCAAGGCTTTTGGCGGTCTCATCTCCAGCATTCAGGACATTAAACTCCTTCGATTTCCAGATAAGATATGACATGCATATCAGCAAAACAAGAGAAATGACTGTAACATTGGACCAACTCGCTCTTCCCAAACATCCAAACATCCAGAAAACTACCCCTGCTACCTCTTCAGGGTCCCCAAAAAACTGCAGCAATGATGTAGACGCAGAAAAGGTAAAACTTAGTGCAATACCTATTAAGATCATCATTCCAGGGGTTGCTCCCTTGTAGTTTGCCAGGGTGAAGATAATAATTGATGCAAGCATCGTAAAAATAAAGGCGTTTGCCACCACTAAAGTTCCCCCTGCAAAACCAAAACCTATGCCGAGAATAATAGCCAGGGTTGCTCCAAAAGAGGCAGCTGACGCAATCCCTAAAGTGAAAGGGCTTGCTAAAGGATTTCTTAAAATCGCCTGCATCACTGTCCCTGCTGTAGCAAGACCCATACCTGCTGTAACCCCGAGCATTATACGCGGCAGTCGCAGCCTCCAAACAATTATATCTGAAAGTTCAGCTTCTAACGGTTTGCTGATTGCGAAGTTTGGCAACAATCTACGTAAAATAGCAATATAAACTTCCTTCATGGTAATAGATGCAGAACCAAGAGTAGCTGCAAAACCCATAAGCAGTATGAGAAAAATCACAAGCACCACAATAAAAAGAATTTTCTTTCCAATAAATTTAGTATACTGTTCCTTCAGTACTGTTTTTGATACAGATTCTGATCCCACTGCTGTTGCACCACCTTTTATCATTAGTGCTAAACACCTAATACCACCCATATAGGAGTCTAGCTGCTTGCACAGCATTTGTAAATCGCTGCTTTTTCTCTTTATACCACCTATATTGATTTTGATTCGAGTGGCGGCAAGGAATTCCCGAGATAACAGTTATTCCACTTATTCTGCTTCTACTTGGCACTGCCAGCTAGTGGGGGGTAAACAAAGGCACCTTGTGTAGCCACATCAAATTCAAAACCCGGCCAAAATTTGTCGAGCATTTCCTGGTGGATCCCTTGGGGATCAATATCAGCAAACACATCAGGGTGAAACCATTTCGCTAAATAGAGAACGCCAACGGGATAAGCCAATCCGCTTATTGCATCATCATCAATTATATGGACCCTCTTGTTTCTTATTGCTGAAACATGTTCCGCAAAGCCTGGTAGATTTATAATCTCTTCGTAAGATTTTTTCATTCTTGTCACATCATTTGTTGCATATCCCCCTACACCACCGTGCTGGCGCTTTATATACACATCCGGATTTTGGGCCAAAATCCATTCTGTCTCTACATCAACAACGGTTTTATCAACAAGACCATGAGCTATGTTGACACCTCCAGCCATTGTAATAAAACCATGCATGCCTCCACTTACTATAGCCCTGCGGCCAAATTTCTTTCCAGGCCCCCACTCTCCAAATACTTTGGGCCTGTCCTCTTCTGGAATCGCTGCTACCCGCTCTTTAACAAGATTGATATACTTATCGTGCCATTCAATGTATGCTTCCGCTTCTTCCTCTTTATCAAGTATTTTACCGAGTAAAAGTATTTCTTCCCTTAATGTTTCTGGCTTATGAAAATCCAAACGAATAACTTTAATACCCGCTGCTTCGAGTTCATTTTGTTTTATCTCTTCTGGAGTTATGTATGATGCCCATACAAAGACGGCATCTGGTTTAAGGGCCAATATTGTTTCAATATCATAAGCTTTCCATTTTCCAACAGATGGTTTTTTGCTCAGTTCTGGGAACTTTACAGTATCTTTTTTTATTGATTCGGCAATGCCGACCACCTTTTCTGCTGCCCCTAAAGCACGAATCGCTTCCAGTTTACCACCACTGAGCACTACGATTCTCTCAATTGGCTTCACTATTGTAATAGTTTGACCTGCTGAATCCGTAATTGTTAACGGATACCTACCTGCCCCGTTCTCCTCGGCAGCCTTTTTCTCAGCTGCCTGCTCAGCACAACCTGTCAGCAGCATAAAAACCAACAATACCACCAACACCAACACGTTTATTTTTTCTTTTGTTATTACATTTCTCATTCTTGCATTCTCTCCCTCTTCGCTTTTTAATTTGTTAAACAGTCAATTTCCTCTACAATGCTTTTCCTTTTCAAGCTTTGATTTTGAAGCAAAGCTCCCTTGAAAAAATTGTTCTTTCCCCCCGGGCCTGTAATTTTGTAAAGCCTTAAAAAAGGCCCTATCAAAATGATAGGGCCTTTGAACCACAAAATGTACAGCAATACACATTTTTTGCTGTCCTCCGGTGTACCCAGGCTCGTGGGATAAACCCGGATGTGGTAGGTATCCTGGCTTAGGGTCATCGCATTTTTGTGCCTTCCCGAATAAATCAGTGGCATTTACAAAAACGCTCCCCATCACAGTGGCGGCCCCGCGGTGGATTCTCACCACACTTCCCTGCTTCTCTTGACGCTATTGATTTTTTGAGATTTTTAATTTGTCTGTTGATATGTTGCTTTTTGTTATTATAACTCTTCGTTTTTCAGCTGTCAAGGTTTAACTCTGCTTTGGCTTGTAGAAAAGCCAGTCACAGCAAAACAGTTCGACATCAAGTGGTTTTCATTCTTCAGATGGTGCTGCAATTGCAGCATGTATGTAATGAAGATAAAACAAACCCATACCCTTTCGAGGCACGGGGTTTTTAAAAAATTTATCCTTTAGAGACCCCGGCTTCATCAAAGGTTGCCATTTCTTTTATGATTTTAACCGCAGCTTCTATTAGATTAAAAGCCAGAGCTGCACCCGTACCTTCACCCAGCCGCATGTTCATCCGCAGCATGGGTTTGAGGCCCAATACCTTGAGGGCAATTTTGTGTCCGGGTTCTTCTGACAGATGGGAGGGAATCATGTAATTAACAGCTTTTGGTTGAATTTTGGCGGCTATAAGGGCAGCAGCAGAAGAAATAAAACCATCTATTACAACGGGTTTTCTTTTGTAGGCTGCACCCAGAATCAGGCCGGCCAATCCCCCGATTTCAAACCCTCCCACTTTTGAAAGCACATCAATGGGGTCTTCAGGGGCTGGTTTATTTAAGCTCAGAGCCTTTTTTATAACTTGTATTTTTTGCTTTAATTTTTCATCATTCAGACCAGTGCCGCGGCCTGTTATAACTTCCACAGGTTCATCGGTATAACAGGCAAGGATGGCACTGCTGGGAGTTGTGTTGCCTATACCCATTTCCCCGGTGGCCAGGATGTCTGCTCCGACTTCAATTTCAGTTATAGCTGTTTGAATACCTATTTCAATGGTTTTTTCGGCTTCGGTTCTGGACATGGCAGGGCCTTTGACCATGTTTTGTGTGCCGTGTTTGACTTTTTTTACTATGAGTTGGGGATGTTTGATGTCCTGACATACCCCTATATCTACGCATTTGATTGAAGCTCCTGCATGACGGCACAGCACATTTATTGCAGCACCACCTTTTAAAAAGTTCACCACCATCTGGGGTGTTACCTCCTGGGGAAAGGCGCTTACCCCTTCTTCCACAACGCCATGGTCACCTGCCATTACGACAACAGTTTTCTTATCAATGGAAGGCATGGGGTTTTTGTAGATGCCTGCAAGCTGTACACATAATTTTTCAAGCACCCCCAGGCTTCCTGGAGGTTTGGTTAAATTATCGAGCCGCTGTTGGGCTTTTTCCATTGATACCCTATCGAGATCGGCAATGTTGTGTTTAACTTCCTTAAGCAGTTCCAATTTAAAAAACCTCCTTTTTGATTTTAAGTTTTAACCTGAGTTTGGCGTTAAAATTTCCAGTTAAGTAGTAACAAGGGTTTCAAAAGAACTTTCCGAGGGGTTGCTATTAATCCTGCTGGAGAGAGGGAGTATCAAAAGAAAAAAAATTAAATTTTGGGTTTGTTAATAATGATTACAGGAATATTCAGGTGTTTTGCCGCCTTTATTTTGGTGTGCAATCCTCCTGTATAACCACTGTCCTTTGTTATCACTACTCCTGCATCATATTCTTTAAAAAGGGTTTCATTTAATTCTACACTAAAAGGTCCTTGAAGGGCTATAATATCTACAGGTTTAAACCCCAGATTTCGGGCTTTTTCTAGGGATTCATTTATGGGCAGTATGCGGGCAACCAGCCTGTCATAATGTTTCCTCTGCATTGCAAAGGCTTCAAGGTTTTTGCTGCCAATGGTAAGGAAAACGGTCCCATTAAACTTTTTGGCCACCTGTGCAGCCTCCTGAAAACTATCTACACAAATCACTTTGTCGTAACCGGCCTCTACCTCTTCCCTGTTTATCCTTTTGTAGCTGATCCCTGTTAACTTCGCTGCTTTTTTTGCATTTTCGGAAACCTTTCTGGCAAAGGGATGGGTTGCATCAATAAGTTCTACCACACCCCGGTTTTTTATGATTTGTATCATATCATCGGTATTAAGGGGTCTGGTGATCACTTCACACCGGCTATCCAACAGTTCTCCTCCATAAGGTGTTGCTGTAGAGGCGATAACTCTGATTCCCTCTTCAACCAGGCTTTTTACTATTTTTCTCCCTTCAGTAGTTCCGGCAAGCACGAAAATCATACCTCATAACCCCTTGGTGTAATCATTCTGTCATTTTTTATAAATGTCGAACTGTTTCCAATGATGACTGTTGTGACCATATCGATCTGATATTCCAACATGTGTTGCAGGTCTGTCACAATCACCGTCTCCCCTTCCCTTCCTATATTTTTTACGATTCCAACGGGGGTTTCGGATTTTCTGTAGTTTAATATTATTTCCCGTGCCTTTTCGATGTGTTTTCTTCTTTTTTTGCTCATGGGGTTGTATAAAACAATTACAAAATCGCTCCGGGTAGCTGCCTGTATTCGTTGTTGTATTACATCCCATGGTGTCAAGAGATCACTTAAGCTTATCACCGCAAAATCGTTCATAAGGGGTGCTCCCAGCAGCGCTCCTCCGGCCGTAGCAGAGGTTACTCCAGGAATGATTTCAACTTCAATTTTAGAATTCTGTTTTGCAATTATTTCCAATATCAGTCCGGCCATACCGTAAACTCCCGGATCACCACCGGAAACAACACAAACCCTGTTGCCTCTCTCTGCATAAAAAACAGCTTTTTCACACCTCTCTCTTTCCCGCATCATCCCTGTAGCAAACACTTTTTTGCCCTGAATCATCTCCCTTATCAGATTGACATAAGTTGTATACCCTGCTATTATATCTGAATCCTCAATGGCTTTAACTGCCCTTAAAGTCATATCCTCTTTGCCTCCAGGACCAAGACCTACAATATACAACTTTCCTTTCATCCATTTTCACTCCCATCTACAACAAGGGCAACGGTAATTCCATCAAACTTCTGCTTATTGTAAATTTTCAACGGTTTTGCTGCAGCTAAAAAAGCACAGGGTTCCGCTACGCAGCTTATGCCCAGCTTTTGTTTTACAAAAGAAGAACCATTAAAGCTTTCCTCTATCACCCTGATATTTTGTTTCGAAAAAAATTTGAGAGGAACATTAAAATATCGTGAAGCTTCAATGATTCCTGCCTCGTCCTTTTTAATATCAATGGTTGCTATGGTTTTCAGGCTTTTATTGCTTAAGTTGTTTAAAGCAAGCATTTGTTTTATTGCCCTGATAATTTCATCCTTCCCTTTGCCTTTTCTGCAGCCAACTCCAGCTATTAAATTTTTAGGCCTGAGGATAACAGACGGCAGGTTGTAACACGGCAGATCGGTTCTGTTTGATATGAGAACCAGTCCTGTAAATTGTTTTAGCTTATCCTTTAATCCAATGGGTTTTATATTTGGAGGAAGCTTACGGTTTATTTTTATTTCTGTGTAAAGGCCAATCAGATCTCCATTTACAATGGCACTGTTTATGTGTTTTACGTTTTCAAAGTCTTCAATGCTTAACCCCAGCTCTTTAGCCAAAACATCCACAGCCATAGTACTGTTTACATCGGTAGCCGTTGTGATCACAGCTTCTCCCCCCGTTGATTCGGCCACCATCTTTGCCAGGGTATTTGCTCCACCCAGATGACCGCTGAGAAGGCTTATGGCATATTTCCCCTTCTCATCTACAACGACGACTGCAGGGTCAGTCCTTTTATCCTGTATTAAAGGTGAAATCGCCCTGACTACTATTCCTGCTGCCATTATAAAAACAAATCCATCGTATTTATAAAAAATTCTCCTGACAAATTCCATAAACCTTCCTTTGATAATCTTTTCTCTTTCTTCAGTTTTAAATCTTTCCAATACAAACAAGTCTACATTTTGATAGGGGAGGTTTTGAACAAGCTTAACACACAGGTTTTTACCTCCCCTGGTCAGGGCTAGAATAGCCAGCTTCATTTTTGGGCCTCCCGAAATCCGTGGGAAAAGTTTTTATTATAAAGCTTTGAAAAGCCATATTTGTTTCCCAAAAAATCACCAACCAGAATGATTGCCGTTTTGGTAATGTTCTTTTCCTTCACTTTTTTTGAGATGTCTTTTAAGCTGCCTGGTACAACAACTTCTTCCTTCCATGAAGCCTTCTGGACCACGACAACGGGAGTATCTTCATTATATCCCTTCTTTAGTTCTTCTACAACTTCCTCAATTTTGTGTACAGAAAGGAAAATGGCCATAGACGCTCTGTGTTGGGCGAGTTTATGCAGCCTCTCCCTTTCCGGTACCGGGGTTCGTCCTTCAATCCTTGTCAGAATCACCGTTTGCGAAACATCAGGCAGTGTAAACTCCTTCTCCAACGCGGCAGCTGCTGCGGTAAAGGAACTGACTCCTGGAACGATTTCACATTGAATGTTTTCTCTGTGCAGCCTGTCAATCTGCTCTCTGATCGCTCCATATATGGTTGGGTCTCCCGTATGAAGCCTGACCACTTTTTTACCCTTTTTTGATGCTTCAACCATTGTTTTGATAATTTCATCCAGGTGCATTTTCGAGCTGTCGTAAATTTCGGCGTCATCTTTACAAAACCTTAGTAATTCTCTATTGACAAGGGAGCCTGCATACACCACCACATCGGCTTCTTCAAGGAGTTTTTTGCCTTTTACTGTGATAAGCTCTACATCTCCAGGGCCTGCTCCTACAAAGTATACTTTCATGTTATTCATCACCCTTTTTAGCGATTATCATGGAAAGGTAGTGGACTTTTTTGTTCTGTAAATCTCTTAAATCAGGATAAACCTTTTCCTCATCAAAACCACACTGGCTTACCAGTGTTAAATCTGAAAAGCCTTTTGCTTCAAGAAGCTTAATGGTTTTATCAAGGTGGCAACCTGCTTTCATCACTACCACATTTTTAAAATTATCCAGCAGTTTTTCAAGTTCTTCCTTATTCTTTACCCCGGGAACAACAACCAGGTTTTCCCGGCCCTGAGCAAGGGGTTTCCCGGCCTTTGCAGCACAGGCGCAAAAAGAAGCTACCCCCGGGATGGTCTCTATGCTTATTCCCCTTTCTTGAAGCATTTTAAATACATACGTATAAGTGCTGTAAATCATGGGATCACCCAGGGTAATAAAACCGACATTATTCCCTTTTTGGATTTCAAGCTCAATGGCCTCAACACACTTTTTCCAGCTTTTTTCAAGCAATACCCGGTCTTCAACCATAGGGAAGACCATTCTCAAAACTTTTGCATCAAGTTTCAGATATCTTTTAGCTATTTTTAGCGCTGCACTACCCCTGCCTTTAGATTTTTCAGGGGCTATTACCACATCCAGCTTTCTTAGGGTTTCTGCTGCCTTTAGAGTGAGGAGTTCTGGATCTCCCGGGCCAACTCCAATTCCGTAAAATTTAGTCATTATTTATACCGCCCTTTCGTGCACTGATGATAAAAACAGGATTTAAACCTTTCATCATTGTTACCTTTCCAGCTTTTTCTCCTTTGGAAATGGCAATGTTTACTATTTCTACTGAATATCCTTTTTCCTTCAATATCTGAACACCCGTTGTTAATGTCTCAATGGTAATGCAGTTAATTACTACGATGCCTTTTTTTCTAAGCTTTTGATGGCATACTTTAAGGATTTCTTTCAGCCTGCCACCGCTTCCTCCTATAAATACTCGATGGGGAGCAGGAAGGGGCTTTAAAACTTCAGGTGCTTCTCCCTTTATGATTTCGATGTTATGCAGCCTTAATTTCTGTGCATTTTTTTGAATCAGCTCACAGCCCTCTTCCGTTTTCTCAATCGAATAAACTTTACCTTTTTGCACAATAAGGCCTGCTTCAATGGAAACTGTTCCCGTTCCAGCACCAACATCATACACGATGCTATCCTGGCTTAATCTTAATTTTGATATCGTTATACACCTTACCTCTTCCTTAGTCATGGGCAGGTTCCCTCGATCAAAATATTCATCAGGAATTCCGGGAACCTCAAAAATTTTTTCTTTCATTTTGTATCACCATCACACTCATTTTAAAGTCGTCCATTTCAGCTATTTCCCGGGGACAACCTTCCACAATCCGCTCATTCGGATAGGATAGGTTTTCTCCTACACAAATTTTTACATTTTCTAGACCCAGTTTCACCAGTTCCCGGGCAATTTTATTGGGAGAATTTTTTGTATCAGTAAATAAAGCTATTTTGCTGTGGTGTTTTAAAAGCTTTTTTAAATCTATTTCCCGACCATGAAAGCTTGTTATGTACACATCATGCCATGGGATTTTCATCCTGGCAAACATGTACTGCATCGAACTGATACCGGGAATTACTTCTATTTTTTGTTTAGAAAGGTGTTTTAAAAGATATGACATAACTCCAAAGAGACCCGGATCTCCAGAAGCCAGCACGCAAACATCAACTTTTTGCCCTGTATGGTGTTTTATGATCCCAACAACTCTTCTCAGATCACCAGTTATAGAATAAACTTCTTTATCCTTTATATCTAGTTGAGAAAGGTGCCTCTTTCCCCCAATTACAACCTTACATTTTTCAACAGCTTCAAAGGCTATTGGGGGAAGGTATTTTAGGTTGCCCGGCCCCATTCCAACTATTACAACCCTGCTCATTTTTTAAACTCCTCCAGCAATTCCTTATTGTCTAAAGCTTTACCTAAAAGGCCATGTTTCATCGAAAACGCCATACACCCCAGTTCGATACTCTTTTCAAACCTGTCCCTGAGCCGCCTTACCACAGCTTCACAAATGCTGTTGAAAACTTCCTGCATGTTTGATTCTAAAATGAGTTGGGCCGCTCCTTCTGTTGTGTTGCATTTCATTATCTGCTGTATGATTTTTTGCCTGCACCCCATTAAGGCCAGATGTGCGCACAAAATTTCCATTCGTGCATCCGCCTTTTTGCTGTGGGTTTCAAAAATACCTCCGGCAACTTTAACGATCTTCCCAAGATGACCGATGAGCAGGATTTTGTTAAATCCTTTTTTTCCACACTCATCCAGCATAAATCCTACAAAATTACTGGTTTTGGCTATGTAGTTTTCATGGATTTTTAGTGTCTTCGTGGCAAAATCCCTTCCATAATTGCCAAACACCAGCACGACTCTATCAATTTTTCTGGCTTTCATCACATCCAGGGTCATGCTTAATGAAGATTTTAAAGCTTCTTCTGACATGGGTTCCACAATACCCGTTGTCCCGATGATTGAAATCCCGCCCTCTATGCCCAATCTGGGATTGAAGGTTTTTTTAGCCACCTCTTCACCACCGGGTACAGATATTGTTATTTCAGCTCCTATACCATCCGGCAATACCTTTTTAACCTCTCTCTTAATCATCTGCATGGGGACGGGATTGATAGCAGGTTGACCAACAGGAACAGGCAGGCCAGGTTGGGTAACCTTTCCAATACCCTTCCCACCTTTTACTCTGACTTCGGGCTGGTTTAGTAGCTTTGCTTTTGCTCTAATTTCTAAGCCATGGGTAACATCGGGGTCATCCCCTGCATCTTTTATAACACCGCATTCACATTCATTTTGCCTTTTTTGGATATTAATCAGCTTTACTGTAACGATAATACCGGATGGAGTTTCTACAGAAACCTCTGAAACAGCTTTATCCAAAAGGTTTAAAACCGCACCTTTAGCGGCAGCGGCTGCACATGCACCTGTAGTATATCCTCTTCTTAGCTTTTTCCCGTTTTTTAATACATACTGATGTTGTTTAAAATCCTGGGCCATGGCTTTCCTCCTGGATTACAGGGATTCGCTTTTGAGCTCTGTGGATAAGGAAGCTCCACGCAACTGTAATTAATGCTTCACCGATCAGGGATCAGTGCAATACAAAAGAGCATTTACTATAGCTGCTGCAACATTGCTTCCACCCTTACGTCCCCGGGTTATGATGTAAGGAATACCTGTATGTTTTATAGCTTCTTTTGATTCTGCAGCACCGACGAAGCCCACAGGAACACCGATAATCAGGTCAGGTTTGACTTTGTTCTCTTCTATCTGTTTTTTCAACCAGAACAAAGCGGTAGGAGCATTTCCAATTACAAATATTTTATTGTTTGGCTCCTGTATAGCTTTTTCTATAGCAGCCATTGAGCGTGTGATTCCCTTTCGCCTTGCAGTTTCGGCTACATCCTCATGGGCGACATAACAAGCTACACTACCACCAAGTTTTTTAACAAGCCTTTTGTTGATTCCCGCTTTGGCCATGTTTGTATCCGTAACTATCCCTGCACCTTTTTTAAGGGAATCAACACCTTTTTCTACTGCTTCACCACTTATCTCTAAAATCTCTGCAAAACTGAAATCAGCTGTGGTATGGATCACCCTTTTTACAATATGCTCATGAATGGAGGTTTTAAATTTCATGTTTCCCAGTTCTTTGGTAATGATTTCAAAACTCCTTTTTTCGATTTCCCCTGGATTTTGAAGAAAAAATTCCATCAATTCAACGCCTCCCGGGCTCTATCCACCAGGATTTGAACTAGTCTGTCATCGGCATCGATGTGTCTTGCCATCTTGATATCAATTTGTGAAAATTTTTCCTCGGCTTCTTGAATAAGTCGGGGTATATCATGCTGTATGTGATGGCCTTCAAAGAGAAACATAGGAACAACCACTACCTGGCTTACACCTTTTTGCACAAGGTTTTCAATCCCTTCAAAAATATCGGGTCCTGACAGTTCCATGTTCGCTTTCTCTACAAACTCACTACCCATTACTTTTCTCATTTTTTCCACAACCCTGCTTAATGTTGTTTCCGCTTCCTTTGCCCGGCTTCCATGGGCTAAAATTAAAAATCCCTGTTTCATTATCCCAACCTCCCTCTAAACATCTTACAGCTGTATATCTTTTTAAAGGGTTTCAGCAAAGCTTTTTTTATTAAAGATGCTTTTACTTTATCGGGTGTTGTATAAGCCCTATCTATGAGAATCCCAATCACTGTTCCGCTGTGAGCCACATTCACACCCACTGCTCCGGCTTTTACTGCACAGTCTATAATTGCTTTTAGGTTTGGTTTTTTTAGAACTTCATCATTTGCAATAGAACTAATTGTAGCGGCTTTACCAATCAGGGTAGTATTTCCTGTTTTTAAACCTTCTTTCAAAAGTTCCAGGGCATGTTCAATTTTTCCCTGGTTTTTCTTTTTAATTTCTGAATAATCCTTTTTCCTGAACTCCAGGGTATCCAGGGTTTCTTCGGGTTCTAAAACCAAAACATCCAGGGAGGGTACATCTCCCAGATGCTCTCGAACCCCTCCATTGAGAGGGTCAAACAGGGTTAATCCCTCAAAGAGTACACTATCTGTGGGTTCAATGGATACAGCAATATCCACAAGCTCATCAACGGTTATGCTTTTACCAGCAAGGAAAGCTGCTGCTTTAATGACTGCCCCGATATCAGCGGTGCTGCTTGCCATCCCCTTACCCACAGGAATGGAAGAATTTATGTGGATTTTTATGTTGTAAGTGTATTCAACGGGTAGATTAAAAAACTCAAAGCTTTTCTCCAGCGCCATTCTGGCCTTTACAGCACCCTGGTGTTTACAATCATGTGAGGTTTCAGTTAATGTCACCTCAGAAAAAAGGTTAATGGGATAGGATACCAAAAGTTCCCGTCCCCTGATAAACCCCTGTATCAGTTCCCCGCAGGAACCGGGGCATATTGCTTTCACCTTCATATTCCTTCTCTCCTGTAATCTTTCAAAACAGATATCAGCCTTGTGTTGCTTTCCCTGTCCTTTACAGCAACCCTTACAAATTTTTCATTCAGGTTAATAAAATTAGAAGCATCTCTTATCAATACACCATAAGGTATTAAGCTCTGCCGTAAGCCGGTAGAAGTGATCTGTTCATCAAGGATTTTGATCAGAATAAAATTCGTATAAGTCTGTATGGGATTAAGCCATTTGATTTGGGAAAGTTCCCTAAAAAGGTATTCTCTTTCCCTCTTAATAATTTCCCTTGTTTTGTTGATGTATGCTTTATCCTTCAATGCTGCAACCCCGGCAGCTGATGCCAGCCCGTTTACACTCCAGGGTTCTTTAAAGGCCTTAATTTTTTTTATTAGCTGATAGTTTTTTGTAACACCATATCCCAGTCTTATCCCCGGCATACCAAAAAACTTGGTAAAGGCTCGTACAACCAGGAGGTTTTTGAATTTTCCAATAAGATTTATCCCCGTAATCTTTGATGCTTCATCAACAAATTCTATAAAAGCTTCATCCAACAACACCCAAATATCCTGACTTTCACAGAAATTTAAAACCTCCATTAATTGTTCTTCTGCGACAACCTGACCTGTTGGGTTGTTGGGATTACACAAAACAAGGGCATCTACATCAGCTAAATTTTTAATAAGCTGTGCTGCATTAATATGAAAATCATTTTCTTCTTTTAAAGGAAAATACCTTATTCTGGAATGTGACAAACGTGCTGCCCGTTCATATTCACTAAAAGTGGGTACAGGAATCAACATCCTTCTGGGCTGAAGGCTCCTAAAAAAAAGATATATGATCTCTGTTGCTCCATTGCCAACAACAACATCATCGGGATTAACTTTTATGTATTCTGAAATGCTTTCTCTTAATTCTGTATAATCAGGATCAGGATAATGTTGCTGGAATGGTATGCTGTTTATAATAGCCTCTTTTACCATGGGTGAAATCCCCAGAGGATTTATGTTGGCACTGAAATCTAAAATTTTCTCCTTTTCGATGGAAAACTGTTTTTGTATTTCATATATATTCCCGCCATGGGTAAAATCCTTTTGTGTGTTCATGTTGTAGCCTCCAGGTCTTGATTAAATCAATCCAATCAAAAACTTGACTAAAAAACCTGCTACCAGCATCACAAAAGCTGTCATATACATAATCTTAATAGTATCATGTATGTGATGCGGGTTAAGAGGGATAATAGGATCTCCGATGGTGGGTTTTTCTACCTTTTTCCCAAAATATATACCTGGCCCACCAAGTTGAATCTTTAGCGCCCCGGCAACAGCCGCTTCCGGAAACCCGGCATTGGGGCTTGTGTGATTGTATCGATCCCTTAAAGTGATTTTGACTGATTGAATCCCATCAAATCCCAATAGTGCAGATACCACGGGTATGAGTATCCCCGCTAATCTTGCAGGAATAAAATTAGCAAAATCATCCAGCCGGGCCGATGCCCAACCGAAATGAAGGTAGTTTTCATTTTTGTATCCCACCATTGAATCAAGGGTATTAACGGCCTTGTAGGCCATACCCAGAGGTGCACCCCCAAGAAAAACATAAAAAAGGGGAGAAAGGATACCATCCACCGTGTTTTCTGCCACCGTTTCCACAGCCGCCCGTGTGATTTCTTTTTCATCAAGGTTGTGGGTATCTCTACCCACTATACAGGAAAGGTTTTTCCTGGCCAGAGGAATATCCCTGATTTTTAATGCATCATAAACCTTTCCAGCCTCCTGAGCCAGGTTTTTGACTGACAACACAGTATAGATCAACAGTATGTTTACAGCATGATACAAAACTGGATGTATGTATTTTGCCAGTTTGAGCAAATATAGAGTAACTGCATACACCAATCCGGGAATGGCAACAGCCATAATGGTTCCTGCAAACTTCAACCCTATCGGTGACTTGAAATACTTTCTGAAAATCCCTTCAGTCTTTGTAATCATCCAACCCATTCCTCTAACAGGGTGGGGAAAAGAGTAGGGATCCCCCAAAACCAGGTCAGCTATAAAGGCAAAAAACACATCCATCTACTTAACCCCCATTATTTTATAAACCCTATCCAAATCAATGCTTTTTCTAACAACTTCAGCCAGCCTGTCATATTCCCTTTCTTTAAATTCCTTGTATGATTTTATATCTGATTTTATGGGGTTCCATTTCTTTTTCTTTCTGATGTTGTTCAAAAACTTTCTGGTAAAGACCATGCTGTCAAAGATCCCGTGTATATAGGTTCCAAACACCCTGCCATCACGACTTACTGCACCATCACCAATTTCAACTTTTTCTCCCAGCTTTTCCGTTACCGTTGTTAAAGGGATTACATCGTTACTGATAATCGTTCTTCCCATATGAATCTCATATCCCTCTACTTCTATGTCTTTGAGGCCTTCGAAGGGACCATTATTAACATTTATCTTTGCCTTTACCTGAGTTGTAACTTTATCTTCATAAAAGATGGTTTTTATATTCAGAAGCCCCAAACCATCGCAGCATTCCAAATCACTTTCCGTATGATGGGGGTCGTGAATTTCATTCCCCAGCATTTGAAAGCCTCCACAAATACCTATGATGATTCCACCTTTATTATAAATTTCAAATATTTTTTGGTCTATTTTTCGAGTTTTTATAAACTCCAGGTCTTCTATGGTGTTTTTTGAACCAGGGATAATCAAAACATCGGGATTCCCGATTTCATCGCAGTAGCTTACATAATTCAAAGCCACATCTTCCTGGAATTCCAATGCATTAAAGTCTGTAAAGTTAGATATGTGAGGTAGCCTTATTACCTTTATATCAATTTTGTTATCAGTTTGATGCTTTATATTTAACCTGTCATGGGAGCCATCCTCATCATCAATCCTTACATCCAGATAAGGCACAACTCCTAAATTGGGAACCTTAATGATTTTCTCCAGCTCATCAATCCCGGGTTTCAGGATTTCCACATCCCCGCGGAATTTGTTAATCAAAACACCCTTAACTCGTTTTCTTTCATAAGGTTTTAACAGCAACATGGTACCTGCCAGAGATGCGAAAACTCCTCCTTTATCAATGTCTCCCACCAGTATCACAGGGGCATCCGCCATCTCGGCCATACCCATGTTGACAATATCCCCTTCCCTTAGATTGATCTCCGCAGGACTACCGGCACCCTCAATAACTATGATGTCATTTTCCCCGGCAAGTTCATCGTATGCATCCTTTATCATCTGGCAAAGGCGGGGTTTAAAATCAAAATACTCCCTGGCAGACATGTTTTTGTAGACTTTTCCTTTTATGATAACCTGGCATTTTTTGTCCGTAGTGGGTTTTAATAAAATGGGGTTCATGTTTACATCAGGTTCCTTTCCTGCTGCTTCTGCCTGAGCCACCTGGGCACGTCCCATTTCCAGGCCATCTTTTGTAATAAAGGAATTAAGGGCCATGTTCTGGGATTTAAAGGGAGCAACGCGGTATCCATCCTGATGAAATATTCGGCATAAGGCCGTCACTATTAAGCTTTTACCCACAGATGACCCTGTTCCCTGTATCATTAAGTTTTTTGTTTTCATTTCAATCCCCTCATTTTTTCCTGATAATCCAGACAGTTTTTTACAAAATTTACGGCAATTTTAGGGTTGCTGTAAAAATGAATGTGAGCATACCCGGCAAGGGTGTTGTATTTCATCAAACCGTCCTGCCAGGCTTTTCCTTTATTTCTTCTACCGGCTTTTTGGACTGTATATCCATAATTTGTCGCTTCTTTTAAATCCACCATCGAATGATGGAATTCATGGGCTCTGGTTTTTTCTCCCTTTCTGGCAATGGGTGTGTTTTGCAGAAACTCAAGGTTAATGTAACCAAACCGCTGAAGCCTGTCAGTCATCCGTGCCCTGCCTTTGAAAACGCCTACACCCCTGTGTGGCCTGCCTTTTATGTCAAGGATTTCTTCCATAAGGTACATAAGGCCTCCACATTCGGCATATACGGGCATGTCTAACTGACAGGCCTTTTTAATTTCCCCCCTGATTTTTTCATTTGCTTCTAATTCAGATGCAAAAACTTCCGGAAAACCTCCCCCGATGTATATCCCTGATACATCATCAGGCAGAGTTTCATCCTCCAGGGGACTAAAATACACAAGTTCTGCCCCCAATTCCTTTAAAAGATCCAGGTTGTCCCAGTAATAAAAATTAAAGGCTTTGTCTATCGCTATAGCAATTTTTACACTGCCCAGGGGTTTGATGCTAAATGGTACCCGGGTTTCTATCTCTGGAATATCAGCTATCCCCAAAACAGCATCCAGATCAATGTGTTTCTCTATCAGTTCACATAGTTTTGAAAAATTTTGCTTTACACTGTCAAGTTCGTAAATGGGAAGAAGGCCCAGATGCCGTTCAGGCAGCTGAAAATCAAGTTTTCTCGGAAGATAACCCAAAGCCTTAACCCCCAGGGAGTTTTCTACAGCATCCTTTAAAAGCTGGTAATGGGCTTCCCCTCCCAGATTGTTGAATATAACTCCAGCCAGGTTTACATTCTCATCAAACTTTTTATACCCCAGAACTATCGCTGCCGCACTGCCCCCTATCCCGCTTCCATCAATCACCAGAATTAGAGGAGACCTGATTGTTTTTGCGATATGAGCTGTGCTCCCTGTAAAGTTTCTGGAATCCAGGCCGTCAAACATGCCCATAACCCCTTCAATGATTGATATATCTACATCCTGGCTGTTTTTCACAAAAAGATATTTTATGGTCTCCTCATCCAGCATCCATCCATCCAGGTTTCTTGATTTCCGGCCAGCAATAAAGCTATGGTATGCTGTATCTATGTAATCAGGCCCTACCTTAAAGGGCTGGGTTTTAATACCTCTTTTTTTAAAGGCTGAAAGTATTCCAAGGGTTATAGTGGTTTTACCCACACCACTGTGAGCTCCTGCTATGACAATGGATTTCATGTGTTTCACCTCAACATAAAAAATCCCGACCTTCAAGTCGGGACTTTTGCTTATTATTAATACCTTCCACAATGCCTTCCCCCCGAAGGTCTTCTTAACTGTGGCAGGTCTCCTGACTCGTGATTCCTTCTACTTCCCACACCTTCCCGGAACGAATCCAGTGGCTTTTACTGCCAAGTAGCGGCAGTGGGTTTCGTCCTCACTCACAGTAGCGGGGGCTGTAGCGGATTCTCACCGCTTTCCCTTTTAAACCGAAACGGTACCACAGCCTGCTGTATTCAAAGTTTTTATGCTTTTATACTACCATTTTATCGGGGATTTTGCAAGGCTGGATAGTGTCGGCTTTCACATGAAATCTGTCAGATGTAAAGGCTTTTGATTTGGTTTTCTTGGAGGTAAAGTCTCTTTTCTATTTCTGTAGCTGTTTTTCCTGCTTGATATCTCTTCAATAATTTTACACTATACAATAAAAGATAAACACACAACAAAAGATAAAATCTTGACAGGACTTTAAACACAATTTATAATATAATCAAAATGCTTTTGGGGATTTTGTGGATTTTGGTGTTGTTTGGGTTGAGATATTTTGCTATATATTATTACAGAAAATGACTGCCGCTTTAACTCAGGATGCTACTCAATAATATTCTCTCTTAAGGCCATAAAAATCCGGCAGGCAGTGGTGTTCTGGAGATTTCCCCTAAAGGAAAAAGTTAATCACCAAAAAAGATAAGATAGGTTTATGTGTGTCTTGCAATAAAGGCAGGTATCCCAATTATTCCGATAGTAAGCAAGGGAACTGATAAGGTTTTACCAGCCGGAGCAAAATTCCCTGGATTAATAAAACTGAAGTAAAAATTGGAAAACGAGATAAATAAAGAAATTATTAAAAACATAATGAAATCTTATATGAAAGAAGTACCATTAATGAATTCAAGGTGAGGAAAATGTCACAAGGTGCTAATGGCCCCAAAATTGGGCTTGTTCTGGGAAGCGGAGGAGCGCGCGGCTATGCTCACCTGGGTGTGCTTAAGGTTTTACACGAGCAGGGTATACATATCGACCTTATTGTAGGAACGAGTTTTGGATCTATAATTGGTGCCACATATGCTGCTGGATGCGATATCTATGAATTAGAAAAAATAGCTCTTGAGCTTGATTGGATAAAATTGTTAAAAATGGTGGATATTGCTCTTCCGGAAGGGATGCTTGCAGGGTATAAACTGGAGAATTTTTTTTCCTCTCTTATGCAACAAAAGCACTTCTCTGAGTTAGAAATTCCTTTAGCAGTAGTCACAACTGATATTAAAACAGGAGAAGAAGTCCTTATCAATAAAGGACCGGTATCCAGAGCAGTACTGGCCAGTTCCGCCCTTCCTGGTATTTTTACACCGGTAAAGATGGATGGTCGATGGCTGGTTGATGGTTCTCTCGTTAATCCCCTGCCGATTCAAACAGCTTTTAATATGGGGGCTGATATAGTAATTGCCGTTGATGTCAGTTCGCCAATTGATAACATTAGCCAGTTAATAGCCTTTAAGAAATATATTAAGATTTTTTTACAAAATATCTATTATCAAATACCTTCTGTAAATAATATTTTTTCTCTTAATAGAATTTCCACCAAATTCCAGTATATAATTCCTGCAGGTTTTACCATCGTTGAAAGGGCGCTTGATGTTCTAGAAAATAATCAAGGTAAAATGATTTTTATCCCTGACGACGATAGTGTAGTTGTTATCAAACCAAGAGTTGAAAATATCCGCTGGTGTGATTTCCACCAGGCACAGAGATGTATAGAACTTGGTGTAGAGGCTGTTAATCATGCTTTACAGGATATTAAAAAAACTATTACTTAATTAAAACACCTGATTTTACAGGGTTAAAAACGGGAGGTGACGCTATGACTTCGTAAGCAAATAATTAAATAATAATGAAAAAAAATGCAGGGAGGGTCACAAATGATTAATTTCGCTTTTGCAAAAAGGTATGTGGGTGAAAAAATTCTTCAAGAAACCTTAAACTACCTTGCTAAAAATCCTGAAAACAATGTTCCCAAACTTGCAAATTTATTGAAACAAATAGCGCGTGCTGAAAATCACAAACAGCAAATAGATGCACTTTTACAGGCATACAACGAAAATCCCAATACAAAAAAATACATAAACCGAATTTTAACTGAGATTAATCCTTATGTTAGACAACGCATAGTATACAATCTTGGCATAAATAACTGGCTTATTGGAATTCCCAAGCAGCGGCAAACAACAGAAGAACTGGGTGTGAATATTCCAAATACAATTTTGATTGACCCTACAAGTGCGTGCAACCTTCGTTGTGAAGGATGCTGGGCAGGTGCTCAGGTAAAACATGATACTTTATCATATGAGCTGGTAGATAGAATATTAACTGAGGCTAAAGAACTGGGAATATACTGGGCAGTTGTATCAGGCGGCGAGCCGTTTTTATACCCACATTTGTTTGAACTGGCCGAAAAACATAATGATATGGTATTCATGATCTACACAAACGGCACCCTAATTACAGACGAAGTTGCTGATAAAATTGTTGAAGCAGGCAATATTTCACCAGCTATCAGTCTGGAGGGATGGAAAGAACGGACCGATGCCCGGCGTGGCAAAGGTGTGTTTGATAAGGTTGTAGATGCTATGGATAGACTTCGCAGTCGTGGTGCTCTTTTTGGTATATCCCTTACTATGACCAGGGAAAACTACAAAGAAGCAACCAGTGATGAGTTTATTGATTTTTTAATTAACAAAGGAGCGATTTACGGATGGTCATTTCATTACATTCCTATTGGACGTAATCCAAATCCCGATCTAATGTTAACCCCCGATCAAAGAGCGTATTTAGTCGAACGTGTACGTTATATCAGAACCCATAAACCATTTATGCTGATGGATTTCTGGAATGATGGGGAGTATACCGAGGGTTGCATAGCCGGAGGACGGCGTTATTTTCATATCACTCCCAGCGGGAATGTTGCACCATGCGCATTTGTCCAGTTTTCTTGCGACAATATTAAAGAGAAGAGTCTGCTCGATGTCCTTAAATCACCTTTGTTTGCTGCATTCCAGAAGAGGCAGCCTTTCTGTAAAAATCATTTAAGACCCTGTCCTATTACTGACACGCCTTATGCTTTAAAAGAAATTGTGGTGGAGAGTGGAGCACATCCGATGTATCCCGGAGCAGATGCTATAATTTCAAAAGATATCAACACCATATTAAATGAAAGGGCTGCTCAATGGGCTCAAGTTTCCGATACTATCTGGGACAAAAAACTAAAAAAACAGAAAGCGGCTCAGTAAGCTTGATAAATTCAGCATTTTAATTTATACTAAGAATAGGGGTTTTTAAGCTTTTTGGGGGGGAATGGCAAATTGACTCTGACGCAAAGACGGAAAGAATTTTTAATAAAAATCAAACAACTTTACGAAAAAAATAATGCTCCTGTTCACTATATTACGGTTGCTGAAAAGCTCGGTGTAAGTAAGTGGTCTGCATATGAAATGTTAAAAGAACTGGAAAAGAAAGGATTTCTTGCAGCTAAATATATAGTTGATCAAGAAAAGAAAAATCCGGGTAGATCTATGGTCTTTTTTATCCCCACTAAAATAACAGAAGAAGTGTTGTCAAAAAAAGAGCAGCTATCAAATCAACTGGAAGAATGGTATCGAACAAAGGAATATCTTTTACAAATATTTAAGAATCTCGAAAAACCCGACCCCCAAAAAGTTATTGATGGGTTATTAGAAAAAATGTCGGCAATAGAAATGCCTATTATCTTTAGTGCATATATTATTACTCTTTTAATTGTTTATCTAAAAATTTTTAGCTCTAAAAGTATACAGTTTGTTAAAAAGCATCTACTATTCGCATCTGAACCGGAAATAGCCTTGAGCATGTTTGTGGGTACTGTTCTGGGTAATATTATGAAAACCACTACAAATTTTAATTTGATTGATCAGATTACTATATATATAAAGCAATTTCAGAATAGTATAGTAGAAATCAATCTTAAAGAAAAAACTCTTTTGATGGATTTTTTAAAGGAGGCCTTAGAAGTAACCAGTTAAATTAAAAAAATGGAGGAGAAAAAATGTTTGAACTAACAAAAAAAATTTTTTGCCTCGGGTTAGGTACATTAACCTTTACTAAAGAAAAGGCAGAACAGGTTGTCAATGAATTAATCAAAAAAGGTGAAGTCAAGCGGGAAGAAGCTGCAAACCTGGTAGATGAGCTAGTTAAACGAGGTCAAAAAGAAAAGGAAAATTTGAAAGAAATTATCAACCATGAAGTAACTAAAATTCTTGGAGAAATGAATATCGCTACAAAAGTTGATATTAAACATCTTGAAGATAAAATAAAACTTCTCGAAGACAAAATTGCAATGAAATCGGAATAATCCCATAATTGATGTTTTCTTCCTTCTAAGACCTATGGTCTTAGATTTTTTTTGTTTATCAGTTGGATCAACTTCTTAAAATTAGTCAATATATCTTATAATTTTAGAATATTATAAAATTGTTTTAAATTTTTCTTTCATCCCCCTATGAAGGGTAGCCGATTTGTTCATTTCATCAAGGGTAAAGGCTTCGTCCTCACCAGGCCCTTGATTTCTTTCCTAAATCGGCTTATGTAATATTTAGGAATAAAAGAATTAACTACTATAAAGAGAAAATACAATCTAATTTCAGCAGGCTGTAAATCGCTTGAAAAAAATTTATGGTGCAAGCCCTATACAAAAAAGAATACAAAACGCTCTAATTGCTAAAACTCTTGAGCTTAACTGCACCTATTGCTATGAAAACTACTGAAGGCTCGTTCACAAGCACGGGTTCTTGCGTATCTATTTTACAGGTTTTTCAATCCAAACTGGTCAAATAAGGAAAGCCATCTTTTACACAAACTCGAACAATGCCTCCTGTTTTAACATGAAAATTCCAGTAGCCATCAATCCCTTTGCCCACCAGGTGCGACAAAATCACCCGTATACATCCTCCATGGGTTGCTATCAAAAACGTCCCTTTCTGTTGTTTTTTTATTATAGTATCTATCCATCTTGAAACCCTCTGGTAAAATTCAAAACCCCTCTCACCTTTTGGGATTTTAAAGTTCTTCCAATCCTCTTCCCACTTTTTTGCTTCCAGAGGGTATTTTTTTTTGATTTCTTCATAACCCATACCCTCCCACATACCAAAGTTGAATTCTTTTAACTCATCGACCTTAAAGATGGGAAGGTTGTGGCAAATATTTATTATCCTGGCAGTTTCTATACACCTCTTTAAGGGGCTTGAAAAAATATAATCTATCTGTTCATTTTTAAGCCTTTCTTTTAGCAAATGTGCCTGTTTTATACCTTTTTCCGTCAAATGTGTATCAATCCATCCGTGAAATACACCTGCTTTATTACCGCAGGTTTCCCCATGCCTGATAAGTATGATTTCCATAAAAGCTCTCCTTAAAACAAATTATAGTATATCAAAAACCCAAAAAGCATTATAATCTTTTTTCCCTTCTCATTTTCTGCCTCTTCTTATTTTGCCAGTTCATACATTGCCCTGGCATAGATTTTTGCGTTCGTTATTAAATCATCAATTGAAATGTGTTCATCCTTTTGATGGGCAAGCTCTTCCTGACCGGGGAAAAGGGGACCAAAGGCAACAGCGTTATCAATGGCTCTGGCATATGTCCCCCCACCGATTGATATCAGGTAGGGTTCTTCTCCCGTAACTTCCTTATACACTTTTTGAAGTTTTTTTACTAAGAAATTGTCTTCAGGAACAAACAGGGGCTTTTTGTGCTCTATATCAACTACTTTAATTCCATACAGTTCTAACAATTTATTAAGCCTTCCAAACACATCTTCATCTGTAAAGGTAACGGGGTATCTGATGTTTATTCCCAGCTCACACCTGTGTTCATCTAATAATATTGTCCCGAGATTGAATACCAGTTTGCCTGAAACACCATCTTCTAAGCCTATACCCAGAGATTTACCATCATGTTCATCATCTATCTTTTGTGAAAGGAATTTTATGATTTCACTCACATCACCCTCAATGGAATCCAGCTTCGAAAGGAAACCAAACAATTGAGTTATA
>ENA-OSAI01000058-OSAI01000058.1-marine-sediment-metagenome-genome-assembly--contig:-NODE-58-length-77666-cov-13.995400_pt1 | contig 77666 bp, 68 predicted proteins | sample MGYA00237871_ERZ529316 | MGnify/ENA primary metagenome ERZ529316 (study PRJEB26369, sample SAMN03142814) | marine sediment metagenome | biome: marine; feature: borehole; material: sediment...
TTTCCACGTGGAAAACTTTCTATTCAGGCTGTCCTATTTCTTTACAGCCTCTTTTTAATATCCTACATGCAATGCATTTTTTGTAATATCTAAAAACACCATCGAAACATATCCAGTAAAGATTCCAGTTGGAATAGAAATAAAGAAAATCACTGGAAAATAATAAATCAGTTCAGGTGTACTCAACAACACAACAGCCATCAATATCTGACCCAAAGAATGTCCTAAAGAGCCAGTCACACTCACGCCAATAATACTAAATACTTTCATTCGCATAAATGATATCATCATGATGTATGCAAGCAAACCCCCAGAAACACTTAAAAAGAAGCCTGGCATCAAAAATGTTCCACGCAGTAATCCAACCAATAATATACGGAGCACTAGTAATATAAAAGCATCTTTTTTTCCGTATACATAAAGAACTACAAGCGTGACAATATTGGCCAGCCCTAATTTCGCACCTGGTACCCAAAACAAAGGAATCATTGATTCAACGATGGATACAACGATGGCAATTGAAAGCATTACTGCTAAAAACACGATTTTTTTTGTATTCATTCTGTTCACCTAACTTACCAAAATATTTTACCATTTTGCACGCATCTTTTCAAATAAAAACTGCACCATCAGTGCAGTTTTTAAATATCTATATCAAAATAGGCTACTCCAACCGTACCAATTCCTGTATGACATCCAATCACAGGTGTAATTGGAGCCTCATAATAACGATACCCTGGATATGCTCTTTCAATCTCACGTTTCACATATTCAATACCTTCTACATTATTAGAAGTATCATAAGTAATCACAAAATTTTTCACATTTTTCAAATCATTCAACAACAATTCAACCATTCGCTCTAATGATTTTTTTTGTGTACGAATTTTCTCATATGACACAATTTTACCTTCATCATTGACAATCAAAATCGGCTTAATTTTAAACATGCTTCCCAAAAATCCACTTGCCCCACTCAAACGACCATTGGCAACAAGTAAACGTAAATTATCAACCATAAAATATTGCTTTCTTGACGTTCTTAGTTGATGTAAATATTCCACTATTTCTTCTGTTCCAACATTTTCTTTGATCAACCTAAGTGCTTCAATCGCAATAAATCCTTCACTAGTAGCCGCATTCAACGTATCAACAATGTATATTTTAAGATTACCTTCATATTGTTGTTTTGCCATTTCAGCAATTTGATATGTTCCACTCAATTGTGAAGAAATCGTTGTCAAAATCGCTTCTTCATATCCCGACTCTTCTAATTTCTCAAACATATCAAGCATCTCACCAATTGATGGCATACTTGAACTCGGTACAAGCTTATTGTCATCGATCAACATTTGGTAAAATTCATCCGCATCCAAATCGATAAAATCATTGTATGTTTCATCTTTGATGATAATTTTCATTCGTAAAATAAACAAATTCTTTTCTTTTAAATCTAAATAATCCAAACATCCTGTAGATGTTGCGATTACGGCTCTTTTACTCATCGTCATCACCTTTTTCAGAAACTCTTTTGTTTAAGAATCGATACAGTACAGCTAGTGGCCACCATAATACAGCGATGGCTGGTAATACAAACCATAAAACTTCACCATTGTAATACAAATTCGTAAACACCAACATCCCAATGATGATGATAGCTCCAAATACACTAAACAAAAAATCATTACGGTAATGTTTTAATGTTTTACGACGAAATCTCGCAAATGGTTTTTCACGTCCGAAATAATCTTCAGCCATACCAAACTCTAAGACTGCTCGGTCAATCGCATCTTGTTCAGAATATCCTTTTTCCATCAAATCTTCCACTTTTTCAATCAAAGTTTCTGTTACAATCGGAATGATCTCTTCACGTTTTTCTTTTGGCACATCTTTAAACGTATGTTTCACAAAATTTTTAATTTGTTTCATATTGATTCCTCCAGTAACATCCCTAAGATTTCTCTTAAATTCTGCCATTCGACCAATTTTTCTTTGAAATACGCTTTTCCAAGCGGTGTTATTTTATAATAACGACGTTTTCCACCATGTGTTTTCTCACCCATATAAGAATCTATCGCGCCTTTTTTCTCTAGTCTTTGAACAATCGAATAAAGACTGGCCTCTTTAATGATAAACTGCTGGTTGGTCCGTTCTTTGATGCACTTAGAAATTTCATATCCATAACGATCTTTTTCCAGTATCAGTTTCAAAATAATCGTTTCTAAATGGCCTCGAATGACATCTGAATGAATCATATATAACACCTCTCTTTAACGCTCTTTATGTGCCTTATTTTACCAAATCCATGCGCCAAAGTAAAGGTATTTAGGTCAATACTTATTTTTAAAATATTCGTTTAAGTTTTTCAAAGAAACAAGCAAACGCTCATCCGTTTCAAGATTCAAATCTTGAATCGTCGCATCAATCATCTCTTCATGAAATGCATCATGAACCCTTAAGACTTCAATCGCTTTTTTTGTCAAAGATAAAAACACCTTGCGTTTATCTTCAAGGTCTCGATATCTTTTAACGTATCCCTTTTCGACCAATCGACTGATTGAAGTAGTTAAAGTCCCCACCGTAATTCTAAGACGACGAGCTATATGTGTCATCGTTGGTTCTTCTGTTTTTTCAATTGCCTCAAGAACATGAATTTCGTTCATTGATATTTTTACCCCAAGATTACGCATGTTTTCCGCCTCGATACTCAAAATACGATTAAACACCTCAACCAAAAGTTCATTTAAAATCTTCCTTGCTTCCACAAAATCCCTCCTACTTCTTTTCTACGAATCCAAGCGCAACAACACCTGGTCCCGCGTGTGCTCCCACAACTGGCGTCAAAGGATAAATTGCCAAATCACCTAGTGTAGGTCTACGTTTGTTCAATTCTTTTTGAATTTCTTTCACTCGATCATCCGCCTGAGCATGGATGATAAACGCTTCTACTTCTTTTCCTTCAGTATCTTCGATGAATTTTTCCACTACACGATTCAGTGATTTAGATGATGTACGGATTTTCTCAATCGATTCCACACGACCATCCTTAGTTAACATCAATAAAGGTTTGATTTTCAACAAAGCTCCCACAAAACCACTCGCTCCACTTAATCGACCATTTTTCACCAAATATTTTAAGGTATCAACACTAAAATAGATTCCATGGTGATCACGAATAAATTCTAAATGTGCCATAATTTCTTCAATTGATTTCCCCTTCGCAGCCATTTCAGCCGCATCTAAGGCCATACGTGCTTCCGGATAAGAAACACTTCGTGAATCAAAGACATGAATGTGATCATGATCAATCATATTTGCCGCCATCACCGCACCAGAATATGTTCCACTCAACATACTAGAAATCGTAATAATTAAGATTTCTTCATAACCTTTTTTCAACATTTTTTCAATTGTCTCAACCATCACACCTGTCGCAGTTTGCGCAGTCGTCGCAACCAAATCTTTCTCACTTTTTAATCGTTTATAAAAATCTTCAGCTGTAATATCTATATAGTCCGTATACTCTTCCTCACGAATCATCAAGATACTACGAAACACATCAATATCATAGGGATGATCTAAATAATCTATCCCTGAATTACCACAAACGATGATACCTATTTTACCCATGTAAAATCCTCCATCTATTATTTTATTTTGAACTTCAAAGTATTTACTAGAATTTTACATTGTTTTCCCTTTATTGTCAAACGAAAAAAACTTTTAATGTCCAAACTTTTTCAACATCTCAAATGCGGCTTTTTTCCCCGCACCCATCGCCAAAATAACCGTCGCTGCTCCTAAAACAATATCTCCCCCAGCATACACATCTTTGATTGATGTTTCACCTTGGTCATTTGTCACAATTCGTCCCCATTTATCTGTTTGCAATTCAGGTGTTGCACGCTTCACAATCGGATTTGGAGATTGTCCAATTGCTACAATCACACTATCAACTTGATGCACTCGATATTCTTTTGTACCCACAGGTCTTCTTCTCCCTGATTGATCAAGGTCCCCTAATTTCATCACTTCCGTCTTCACACTTTTTACCTGGTAATGTTCTTCTTCAAACATCACTGGACTTTCTAGCAAGCGGAAATCAATCCCCTCTTCAATCGCATGATGCACTTCTTCTTTTCGTGCTGGTAAACTATCCATATCCCGGCGATATAAAATAAATACCTCACTCGCTCCTAATCTTCTCGCAGTTCTGGCCGCATCCATCGCAACATTTCCACCACCAATCACCGCCACTTTCTGACCGATTTTGACCGGTGTTTTAAAAGATGGAAAATTATTCGATCCCATCAAATTCACCCGCGTTAAAAACTCATTCGCATAATAAATCCCACTCGCATGTTCCCCAGGAATACCAAGCGCGCTAGGCAACCCAGCACCTGTTCCTAAAAAGATTGCCTTATACCCTTCTTCTTTTAACTCATCTAAGGTAATACTCTTACCGACAAGAACATTCTTATGAAACATTACCCCTTTATCTTTCAACACTTGAATCTCTTCTTTTACAATATCTTTTGGCAAACGAAAAGACGGTATCCCATACATTAAGACACCACCATAATCATGCAGCGCCTCAAACACATCAACATCCACCCCATGATCAATCAGTACAGCCGCACAAGCGAGTGAAGCAGGACCACTACCAACAAGCGCAACTTTATACCCCAACTTCTTTACATCAACTTTCTTCGTTTTGATATGCTCACATGCATAATCACCAACAAATCTTTCCAATGCACCAATCGATACAGCCTCATTTTTAATCCCTACAATACAAGCCCCCTCACACTGACTTTCCTGAGGACACACTCTTCCACAAATAGAAGGTAAGATATTATCCTCAGTAATCACCCTATAAGCATGCGCAAAATCACGTTCTTTGATTGCTTTAATAAAGCCAGGAATATCAATCTCTACCGGACAAGCATCCACACAACGCGGATTCTTACAATCTAAACAACGACTTGCTTCAAACACTGCCTCATCTTCTTGATATCCACAAGCAACTTCCAAAAAATGCGTGACCCGAGTCTGTTCATCAAGTTCTTCCATTTTCACTCTATTTTTCATCATAACCACGTCCAATTTTACAAGTGTGTTCTTCCTCATCATAATATCCTTGACGTGCCATCAATAAATCAAAATCAATTCCCTTCGCAGGAAAATCTGGTCCATCAATACAAGCAAAATACGTTTGGTCCCCAATCAAAACACGGCAATTTCCACACATCCCAGTCCCATCAATCATAATAGGATTTAATGACACAGCCGTATCAATACCTTGATCTAACAACATTTTCGAGACATGTTTCATCATAATCAAAGGACCAATCACAATCGCATGATCATAATCTTCTTTATCTAAAACATCATCCAATATATCACTCACAAACCCTTTTTCTCCCAAACTTCCATCATCAGTTGTAATGTACACATGATCACAAATCTCACGAAATTCATCAAGCAAAATCATCAACTCTTTATTTTTCGCACCAATCACCAAATCAACCTTCACACCAACCTCATGATAACTACGTAGCTGTGGCAACAATGGTGCCGCACCAACCCCACCAGCAATCCCAAGAACACGTTTATATTCAGGATGAATCTCAATTTGATTTCCCAAAGGACCCACAAAATCTTCTAAAAAATCCCCAACCTTCATTTCACCAAGCTTGCATGTTGTATATCCAACCTTTTGGACAATCAACTCAACACCATCACCCTTAGTTCCAACAATTGTCAAAGGAATACGTTCTCCCATCTCATCAATTCGAAACAAGATAAAATGACCCGCCTTTGCATGCGAAGCCACCAAAGGCGCTTCAACCACCAAATAATCAATATCTTTATTCAACGCTATTTTCTCTAATATTTTATACATCTTTTTCACCCTTTAGTTGTTCACCACAAAATCTACAATATTGATCTTCTAATATATTTTCTTTCTCACAAGCAGGACAATCCACCAAATGTAAATGGTATTTCTCTACCATCTCATAATCAATCATTTTCTCATGTTTTGCCAAATCAATTGCTTGCACAATCACAATAGAAACAGTTCCCGCAACCAATAAAAAGATCGTCACAAATAAGAAAAAGATCGATTCTTCAATATAAAAAATCAAAAACGAGATCGCACTCACAATCACAACCAAACCAAGCATCAATAAAGGAACTCTCCGATTCATAAATGCACCTTCTTATTTTGCAAGATACTTCCACACTGCTCACAATACTTTTGATCATATTTATTTTCATGTCCACATATCGGACAAACAACATTCTTTAATGAACGTTTACATTTCTTACAATACGTCGCATGTTTCTTATTCACTGTATCACAATAAGAACAAACCACACTCAGTTCTTCAATGATATCTTCAACATCAAATTTCACTCTTTTGTTTCGCTCTTCTAACCGCTCTTGTTCTTTGATTTGTTTCATAAAAACCACCATAAACAGGACCATTAAAAGCACCAAAAAGCCAATCAATAAAACAAGCTCAATCACTTCAAGCCCAAGATCAAAACTCAAAAGCAACGCGATAATAATCGCAAAACCATACACCACAACTTTTTTCGCAGTAGTCATTTTCTCACCTCACACAAGTAACAATATTGTCTCTCCAGGATTTTTCGTATATTTTCTCGCCATGATTCTCTTACTACGCAAACTATTTCTATCTTGCACCATCTTCTTAATTTCATTTCCACTTGAATACCCGTGAATCACTCGCAATTCCTTTACCTCTTTAGGCAAAGACGCAAGCATTTTCTCAATCACTTTTTTTGCTTCTAAGACACTCATTCCGTGTACATCAATTTCTTCCATCATTTTCCTCCTTAAGCGCCACGATCTTAAGTGGTTTTTTGATATAATTCCTACGACCATATTTTTTCAAATGCTTATCAAAAAGTTCCTGCATCAATACAGGATTGTCTTTCATTCTATTCACTTTCGTTAAGTCAAGACCCTGTGAAAACGGACAACTTTGTATACAAGTACCACAATCCGTTCCCCCTTTTAACCACATATTGTAACAGGTCTGATCATCAAACTTATAAAAAGTTCTCCCATTTACTTTCCGTGTTTTATGGGTAATAGAATGCGAAGGACAATTGATCATACAAAGTCCACAAATCTTACAAAATGCCTCCAACCCAAAATCAATAGGCTCATCAACAGGCAACTCCAACGTTGTAAAAACCGCTCCAAGTCTCACACGATCACCATACTCTTTGGTCACCAAATGATTACCCATACCAATTTCACCAAGCCCAGCATCATAAGCAATCGGCACCATTGGGCCCAAATAATATTCACTATTATTCCCAAAAGCCTGATATCCTAACCCCTTCAAATACATCGTCAATTTAGACGCCACTTCCGCAACTTTCACATACGCTCTTTCTGTCTCAAGTAACTCCTCAATATGTGGTGCACGATTGATCATCTCTTGATCCATTTCAACGGTATAGACAATCGCCATCTTATATTTCGGAAGAACTTTCTCTCCATATGTATCAAATCCAAGTTCTTCACTTAATCCACCAAGATGAGAATAATACTCATAATCTGTCAGTTTTGCTAAACCCACATCTGTCGCCCCGAAATATTTCGTGATTACTTTTAATTGATCAACAAAATCATCACCAAGAGGCACTCTTTTACTCGCAACCTCTTTATCATATCCAGCAAAAAACACTTGTTTAATATACTCTTTGTTTTGATTCAACAAAGGCATATATACCTCTTTAAAATACGAACTTCCTTTTAATGCATCACGAAAATTTCGTCCACGCAAGGTATCATCTATTTCTCGATACTCCGGATGTTTTTGATAAAACTCATCATATTCTTTTGTACCTTTTTTTAAACTCACGCGAGAAAACAACACATCTCGTTCATCATACTTATGCATGAGACACCCACTTTCACTATTATCAATCATATTATAACATACAAAGAGGCGAGATTAACCACAAATCTCGCCTCTAAGTCTTTACACTTGATCTAAAAACTCCTGAATCTGTACAACATCTTTATCCCCTCGCCCAGATAAATTGATGACAATGATTTTATCTGTATCAAGCGTTGGCGCTAACTTAATCGCATACGCTACCGCATGGGCTGACTCAATCGCTGGAATAATCCCTTCCACTCTAGAAAGCATCATAAAAGCATCCACTGCTTCCTTATCAGTCGCAGATTGATAATCTACCCGACCACTATCTTTCAAAAACGAATGTTCCGGTCCTACTCCAGGATAATCAAGACCAGCACTAATCGAATACACCTCAGAAATATCTCCATTTTCTTCAAACAAACTATACGTCTTCATCCCATGAATCACACCAACTTTCCCAAGTGTCATCGTCGCCGCATGCTCTTTTGTCTCTAACCCTTTTCCAGCCGCTTCTACCCCGACCAATGAAACATCATCCTCTAAAAACGCCGAAAACAATCCAATCGCATTACTACCTCCACCAACACAAGCAATCGCATAGTCAGGTAATCTATCTTCGATTTCTAAAATCTGTCTTCTCGCTTCTTTTCCAATCACACTTTGAAAATAACGCACAATACTTGGATAAGGATGAGGTCCAACTGCACTCCCTAAAACATAAAACGTATCATCCAAATGACCTACCCAGTCATTGATTGCCTCATCCACCGCATCTTTTAATGTTCTTGTCCCACTCTTAACCGCAATCACTTTTGCCCCTAAAAGTTCCATTCGAAACACATTAAGCGACTGTCTCACCGTATCAATCTCACCTTGATAAATCACACACTCTAACCCAAACAAAGCCGCCGCAGTCGCAGTCGCCACTCCATGTTGTCCAGCACCAGTCTCCGCAATCACACGCGTTTTTCCCAATCTCTTCGCCAGCAACATTTGCCCAATAGTATTATTGATCTTATGTGCCCCAGTATGATTTAAATCTTCACGCTTTAAATATATTTTCGCTCCACCTAACGTCTCACTCAAATGCGACGCATAATACAACGGATTTTCTCTTCCCACATATTGCTTCAAATAATACGCATATTCTTTCATAAATGTTTCATCATTGATTGCCTCTTGAAATGCTTCATTCACTTCATTAAGCGCAACCTTCAACACATCAGGAACAAACTGTCCCCCAAATTCTCCAAATTCTAACATAATTTTTCTCCTTTTATTTTTTATTTTTTTCTTATACCCTACACCACTTCTTTACTCTTCATGTCATCAAAATCACTCCTTATCCAATAAAAAAAAGCCCTCTATATAGTCTCACTATATAGAGGGCGTTATTCACGCGGTGCCACCTCATAAACGACTCAAAAAGAGTCCTCACTTAGATACAATCATATCCGTACACTATAACGGGTGTGCCCGTTATTCCCTACCTATCAGGAATACTCTCATAGACCCATTTCAAATATATTGTCATACCCATTTCCACCAACCATGAGCTCTCTATAACAACAACGATACTTTACTTCCTCTAATCAACGATTTGTAAACACTATATCACAGTAAAGTCTTCTAGTCAATCATTATTCATAACAATCTACTTCACTCAACTCATAACCATCAAGCTGTACAGTAATTTCTTCAATGATGATTTGTTGTAATGGTGCATCATTCGAATCAGTCCCAGCTTCAGCAATCATATCAAGCACTTCAAACCCAGATATTAACTTTCCAAATGTCGTATAATTTCCATCTAAAAACGGAGTATCTTCATGCATAATAAAAAACTGACTAGTTTGTGAATTATTACTTTGCATAGTTCTCGCCATTGCGAGAACACCTCTTGTATGTAACAAAGGATTGTCAAATCCATTATTACTAAATTCTCCATAAATTGGGCAAACCGTCTCATCAACCATTCCACCTTGAATCATAAAATCTTCAATTACACGGTGAAAACTACTACCATCATATGAATGATTTAAAATGTAAAAAATGAAATTATTTACTGTTATTGGCGCAATATTAGGATATAGAACTAGTGTTATCTCACCATAATTTTCAATTTTGATAGTCACTTCTGGACGTGCTAGATTATTATTTTCATTTTCATTGGTAATGTAAAATGTTAATTCTTTATTGGCTACATTACCAGCACTATCTTTTGCCTGGACTTCAATAGTAGTTATTCCTTCTAACGTTGTATCAACACTAGAAACAATCTTTAGATCACAATAATTATCAACATTATCAAAACAATCTACCTTTTCAAGAATTTGTTCATTTGTGGAATTCAGTTTAATAACACTGAAAAAACTTGATTCCACTATTGTAGGTGCTTCTTTATCATTATAAACATACTTACTTATTATATTCGAACCACCGATTATTCTTATTAAGCTAAGCAATAAAAATATTCCTATCGCTATACCAAGCATTATTTTTTTCATCATTCATCCTCTTTTCTTAATTTAATATGTCCTCCAAAATCTCCATCTTTTATCTTCATCAAACGCTCTGCCACATCATCATAAGTCAAATCATCAATTCCTTCAACATTGCCTGCTGAGTGAGATGTACAAACAACATTCGGTAACTGACATATTGGATACTTAGAAGGCGCACTCTTCTCTGTTCTTTTCTTTGGATACTGATACCACACATCTGAGGCAAAACCTTTCAATGTTCCATCTTTTAACACTTGATAAAGAGCATCTTCATTGATTACTTTTCCACGCCCTACATTGATCAAATATTTGCCTTTCATTTTTTGTAACAATGTTTCATCAATCAAATCTTCTGTTTGAACATCTAAGGGGATTTGTACAAACAAAACATCAACGTTCTCAATCAATTCTTCTATATCTCGCACAAGCAATACATCATGATATTCTTTTTTCCGATCAATCGTATACACTTGTACGTCAAACGGTTTGATCATCTCATGAATCGCTCTTCCTATCACACCATACCCAAGCAAACCCACACGTTTCTTACGCAAGCTCACCCACGCTGAAGGTGGTTGATAGCTTGACCAAACTTGGTCTTTTAGATGTTGAAAATCTTGCGCTATCTTGCCCATCAATGCCAAACATAATCCAAGCGCTCTTTCCGCTACAAACACACCATTTACCTGTGTATTAAATAACGCAATATCATGCTTGACTAGTAAATCTTGATTGATTTGGTTATACCCTACATAAGGTATAATCATCGCTTTTAAGCGAGGATTAATATCTGACTCTTTTAACTGTCCACTCACAATAACATCAGCGTCAGTTACTTCATCAATGAACATAATATCATCAGGTGTTCTTTTATTCAATTCTTTTCTTACTTCTTCATCACGACTGTATACTTTCACTCTTCATCCTCCTCAAAATCACTCCAAAACTGTGACAAATATCCTTGAACATAATCATTCATTTCTAACACATGATGATTCACCCAATGAGCTGGAAAAAGCGATTGATATACCTGCATTTGATATCGATCATCAAGCAAAATAGCAATTCCTTTATCTTCCTTTGTTCGAATGACTCGTCCTACTGCTTGAATCACTTTATTCATACCAGGATAGGTATAAGCATACTTGAATCCATCTAAGCCCTCACTATCAAAATAACTACGCAAAAGCTCATTACTAGCGTTGTATGCTGGCAAGGCTACACCAACCACCAATACCCCAACAAGCATATCACTCACATAATCAATTCCCTCACTAAAACTACCACCAAGAACAGAAAACAAAATACTTGACTGTGTTTTCTTTTCTTTCATATTCGACAAAACATCATCTTTTTCATTGATCGTCATATCTCTTGTTTGCACGCGCACATCATAACTTGCCTGATCAAAGATTTCTAAGACCATCTGCATATACTGATAAGAAGGAAAAAACGCAATATAATTCCCGACTTTACTTTCCAACATCGCATACAATGTATCAACAATTCTAATCACACTGTTTGTTCGATCTTTATATCTCGTTGAAGTTGATACATCAACAAACAACCCCAAATGTTTCGTCGGGAAAGGACTAGGTACTTCAAAATACTTTCCTTCACCTTCTGTCAATAATCTAGCAAAATAATCCACTGGTTTTAATGTCGCTGAAAAGAACACGGCACCCTTCACCCGTTCTTTAATCACAGAGTGTAAATGCTTCGCCGCATCAAAACACAATATCTGAATTTCAATATCGTCATCATATGTCGCTTCCAACTTATAACGAAATGCATGACCAAAATACTCACTAATCCTAACAAACTGCATCAGTAAAAAATAACTATTTCGAATCACTTTTCTTGAAGGATGTTTTTTATGTTCAGTTAAAAACTGATCCAATTTATTGATCACCATATTGACTTTCTCAAGTATCACCAAATCAAGTTCTTCAGAAAACACCATCCGTGCTTTCTTTACTTCTTTTTCTTTTTCAACACCATCAATATAATTTAACAACGCAGTAATCGGTCTTGTAATATTTGGTTTGATTGTTTTGACTTCTTCTAACAAATCAACAATATCACCTCGAGAAAACATCGCTGAATACATCGCCTTAGAACGATCAATCAAATTATGTGCCTCATCCACCAACAACTTCACTTGATAATAATCTTCCTCAAAATAGCGAATCAATCTCACCCGAGGATCAAATACATAATTGTAATCACATATCACAATATCGGCATAATTCGATATCTCAAGCGCAAACTCATGTGGACATATTTTATGCATCTCTCCATAATCTTTAATCAAGTCAGCAGTATACACATCATCATGCACAAACACATCTTCAAGTCCCTCTTTTAAACGATCATAAAATCCTTTCGCATAAGGACAAATATCTGGATCACAATCAACCTCATCTTGCAGACACATATGATCTTTCGAATTTAACGTAATGGCTTTTGCTTTTAACCCACGTTCCTTCAACAAATTCACTGTATCAACAACAATATTTTTTCCGGCATTCTTCGCTGTTAAATAAAACACTTTCTCTTTTGGATCTTTGATTGTTTTGATCGCAGAAAACAACGCCGCAACAGTTTTCCCAATCCCAGTAGGAGCCAAAGCATACAAAATATCTTCTTTTAACAACGTTTGATATACAGCCCCCATAAAAGGATACTGACCTTCTCTATGTTCATCAAAAGGGAAATGTAACCCATCCAAAGACACCATCTTTTCACTATGGTGTCTTTCAAGAATATTGAGCCACGTAATATATTGATCGATCGCGTCTTCAAACAATCGTTTTAGATTACGAATATGCATCCTTTTTTCAATTGTTTTACTCGTTAAAGTATCAATATGAACATACGTCAACCAAATACTAATTTCGTTAATATCATGTGCCAACATATACATATATGCATACATATTCGCCTGCATCATATGCGCTGGATATGTATCTTCTTTCAACAAATCCAAATCGTTAGAAGTACTCTTAATTTCTTCAATAATCAGTTTGTCATCACGCTTTAAAACACCATCAATACGACCAGTGATATGCAAATCATAATTTTCATGCTCAAAAAGCGTTTCTACAAACACTTCTTTTTGATCTTCTTCTAAATACTTACTCTGCCACAAACTATGAATTTGTGTCCCAATATTCTTAGAAGATTTCTTTTCACTCGACAAGTCTCCCGCAGAAAACAAAAAACTTACAAGCTCTTTTGCACTGATTCTTACTCGTTTCATCATACCACCTATTTCATTATACCAAAAAAACGAGCCATTGTTATGCTCGTTTTAAAATGATGACATTTTTTTGATTATGTTTGATGATTTTTAGCCCAACTCTTTGAACAATTTCTTCAAAAGTTTTCATATGATAAAACGATATATGTGTCGTATCTCTCCGATACCACCAAGATAAAAACGCTGAAATATCCATTGTTCTAAAACTTGTCATCACCACCAAATATCCATCTTTTTTTAAAAGATTTTTTAAATGGTGAAACTCTTTTAATGGATCAGCAAAATGCTCAACAACTTCTGTAGAAGTAATCACATCAAACGTTTCTTCTTTGTACCCTTCATCTGGATGATAGTAAGGATCATAATGCCTTACCTCATGAAAATGATGTTTCATCAATTCAAAAAGCACCGGACCAGGTCCACTTCCAAAATCCAGTGCAATTCCCTCTTTTTCTAATGGTAAAACATACTCATCTAAAAAGTTCTGAAGATAATCAACATATCCTTGATTCTCAAATGAATTTTGATGATGATCATATTGTTCTTTTTCTTTTACTTGATTGACATGAGAAGTAGGATCTTGATGAATAAACTCACAATAATCACAATGGTAAAATGTCACACCCAACTGTTCATCATATATAGTATTTGTTGGTTCACCACAAATCATACATTTCGTCATTAATGTGAACTATTCTTTCCCTCATGTAATATCTGATCAATCACAATCACGATAAACAAGAACAATTCTTTATCATGATCCTCATGTATCTCTATCTCATAAGAATCCGTTAATTTGAATACTTTTTTCTGGATTTCTGCGACGATTTTTTCTTCATTTCTTACCCCAAAACTATGGGCAAAAACACTACCTTCAATATAGTATCTTTCATTCCCTTTAAACACATCAAAACGCGGACGAAAAGCAAACTTTTTAAATATTTTCGCAACCTCATCTCCCGATGCATCATAAACAGTATACTTTGGTAAAAACGTCAACAATTTCTTTTCTGTAGAAAAAACAACAGAATCATCCATTCTTCTTAACTCTAAATAATTCTTAAAACTAAACATCTTACCTTCTACTTTATATGCTTCTTCTTCATTCTCATTAAAAATAGTGAACTTATTTTTCGCAGAAAACAACTTTTGCTTAACATAAAATTTCATCATGACCTCCTAAGATATCCAATACCATTCACGAACTGCTTGGGCAATCACATATAGCCCTAGCACCAGTGCCACATCATAACCTTTCATCACTTCAATACGGAACATACGATCTTTTCCAACTTTTACAACCTTCAACCAAGCAACAACATGACGATCATCATACACTTGATAAGCGATTCGCGCAAACGACCCTTTGACAAAATAATGTTGCTCATTCAAATCAAAATTGTGTAATCTTTTGAGCCCAGTATTGATATCCATCACAACGTTTTTCGCTTTATCAATTAGTTGATAACGTGGCTTTAACTTCAACTTATTGAACTTCACTTGATAACGAAGATGTCTTTTCTCATCATAAATCTTTATCCCATTAAAGTTCGATTTTCTTGTGCGTTTAAATGTGTAGTGCGTCAACCCAGTTTCATCTTTTAGTTTGACATCAGCATCATTAAATACTGATTGACATTTTACATAATAAACCATACTTCACCTCTTTTTTCTTGACAACATTTGATTCAACTCTTTGACAAATTCAGTATCTTTACTCATATGATTCTTTGCCCAAGAGGACAATACTTTTTTCACCACATCATCTTTAATGTGGATCGCTTTAAAAAGTCGCCATTTACTTGTTGGCATACGATCAAAATTCGTATGAAATTTTCGATTCACATAATCTACATCTGCATACAGTTCAATCACTTCTTTTTTCAAAGAAGATTTACTTTTAACATCCCCATCTGTAATCACCAATGTTTTAAATCCAGCTTTCTTTAACTGTTCTTCAATGTGTGGAATGTTGCCATATCCACCACATGGGATGACTCGATACTCCTGATACTTTCCAAGCAATTTTAACGCTTTTTCAAACCACGCTACATCATATTTCCCTTCTACGAGCAACATCGTTTTATCATATTGGTTATGGCTGACACGCAATGGTGTTTCAGGTTCAACCAATGCATCTTCTTTGTACATCGCTTGAACATGATGTGGATACTCTTCAATCAGTGAATCATCTTTTGTTGTAATGATTGATTGGATAAACAATGTTGACAATTGCTTGATCAAATTCATCTCAAAATGTTCTTCAAAATGATCAATACCAACAATCACTTGATGATGATTCACATTTTTCAAAATACTGGTCAATCCTTTTTGATCAACATTTTCATCAACATGCAAAACGTCCACATTTAAATCAATACGTGAAAACACAATATCACTGTTGCTAAGTTCACCATCCAAATAATCATAGGCTTTACGTAATGTTTGTTCGAAAACAGTGCGCACTTGTGTATGCATATTTACCCGTAATAATTCATTCATCAAATACCGTTTTGAAAGATGTTTAGGGATAAATACATACACCAAATCCTTGATCTCAGAAAAATCTCCAATAGATGCATTCATATTCAATTCATAGTTCGGTGGACTAAATACTTTACGGTAACGTTTCTCGTTGATTGAACATTCAATTTTTACATCTTGCCCATGATTGCGAATATAATCATGACGCATACGGTCATTAAAAAATAAATCGAGCGCTTCTAACAATGTGGTTTTCCCACTATTATTCGTCCCGATCAATAACCCGTGTTCTTCAAGTGGAATATTCTCTTTTTCAAAAGCTTTATAATTCTTAATATAAATATGTTCAATCATAACTCCACCACCTACATTTATTATACCACACTTGAAAAAAGAACGAAAAATATTTAAGGCAAGAAAAAAACCCAAATGAATGGGTTTATTTTCTGGCCTCATAATATGTATGCAATAAATGATGCGCTTGCTCTGAATTTGGTTCATCCAAATAATCTTCATAAAGCGCCAGTATCATTTCATTTTCATGACTCTTACGACAAACCATCTCTTCATCAATAAAATACGTCGAGGCTAGTCTCGCTTCCCGTACATCATTGGTGGTTCCATATGGCTGTCCACCTCCACCAATACATCCACCAGGACAAGCCATGATTTCAATAAATGTATAAGGTGATGTTCCCGCCTCAATTTGCTCAACCAATGTTTTCGTATTCGCAAGACCATTCGAGACAGCAACCTTGATTTCTTTACCACCCAAATCAACAGTTGCTTCTTTGATTCCTTGTAAACCTCTAACACTTTCAAAGTTGATATCTACAAGTGGTTTTTTATTAACAATCTCATAAACCGTTCTTAGTGCTGCTTCCATTACACCACCAGATGCGCCAAACAATTGCGCAGCGCCCGTAGTAATCCCAAACGGATTATCAAAGGGTTCTTCTTTGATCAAATCAAAATCGACACCCATTTGACGAAACATCTTACTTAATTCTCTTGTTGTTAACACAATATCGACATCAGGAATATCATAAAAACTTCGAAACTCTTTTCTCGTTGCTTCATATTTTTTTGCCGTACAAGGCATGACTGATACAACATAGATATCACGTGAATCTATATTTGATTTGTCCGCATAATATGTTTTCGCAAGCGTCCCAAACATTTGCTGTGGACTCTTACAACTTGAAATATGGTCTATTATATTCGGATGTCTTTGCTCAGCAAAATTGATCCAACCAGGACAACAAGAAGTCATCATCGGTAATACCCCACCATTCATGATCCGATCAATCAATTCAGTCCCCTCTTCCATAATCGTTAAATCCGCAGTAAAGTTTGTATCATATATATGGTCAAATCCTAAATGACGAAGTGCACTAACCAACTTCCCATTCGAAATCAATCCATTTTCATGATCCAGTGTCTCACCAATGGCTACTCGCACAGCAGGTGCAATTTGAACCATCACATAAACACTCGGATCATGCAATTTCTCCCAAACAACATCTGTATTATCTTTTTCCATAATCGCACCAACAGGGCACACATTTGCACATTGTCCGCAAAACGTACAAGTTTGATCATTTAATGGTTCATCAAATGCCGGACCAACCGTCATTTCATGCCCACGATGCATCGTTTCTAACACATGCATTGCCTGAACATTCTTACAAACATCCACACATCGCCCACATTTGATACAACGATTACTATTACGCACAAGTGAAGGATTCAACAAATCAAGTGGTTTACGTTCTAAGACAGAAGGAAAACGATTGATATCAATCCCCAAATTCTTCGCAAGTGATTGTAACTCACAATTCAAATTTCTTGTACAAGCAGTACAGTTCGCATCATGATTAGCAAGAATCAACTCCGTAATTGTTTTTCTCGCATTCAACACACGAGGAGAATTCGTAATGATATTCATCCCATCTTTAATCGGAGTAGAACAAGCCGTCTTTAACCCCTTGCGTCCATCAATTTCCACACTACAAATACGACAATCAGAATTGATGTGTAATTCCGGATAATGACAAAGCGTCGGAATATTGATATTATATTTTCTCGCCGCTTCTAATATTGTCAAACCATCTTCAACTTCGACTGAAACATTGTTGATCATCGCGTTCATCATAATGCCCACTCCCTTCTTTCAGACTGACGGATGCGTTGTTGGTAATAATATTGGAAAAATTCAACCGTCGCCAAAATTGACGTCGTTGATGTTTGACCTAATCCACATAACGCTGTCTCATGAATCACATTCGCCAGTGACACAAGCGATTCATAATCTTTATACGTAACTTTCGTATCATAAAATTTTTGTAACAATTTGACAATCTGAATATGTCCTTCTCTACAAGGAGCACATTTTCCACAAGATTCATGTGCGAAAAACGTCATTGTTCGCAATAAAATCTCGAACAAATCAAACCGATCATCAATCACAATAATTGCCCCAGCACCCATTTTCGAGTTGAATATCTCAAAACGCTCATTATCTATATCCATATCTAGTAAATGCTCAGGAATAATCGGTCCACAAGCACCACCAAGCTGAACCATATTGATTTTTTGACCATTGCTTACTCCACCACCAAGTTCTTCAATCACTTGACGAATCGTTGTTCCATATTCTACTTCATATAATCCTTTATGTTTCACATTTCCAGATAAACTAATCAACTTTGTTCCACTCGCAAAACTTGATCCAAGTTTCCCATATTCTTCTCCACTCATCTCAATGATATGTGGCAAAGTAGAAAATGTCTCAACGTTATTGATCAACGTCGGTTTCATAAACAACCCTGCCTCTGTAGGAAACGGTGGTTTAACTCGCGTACGTCCTGGTTTACCTTCAATTGATTCTAAAAGCGCAAATTCTTCTCCACACACATAAGCACCAGCGCCTTGTCTTACTTCCAAATCAAAATGAAAATCTTTTCCACAAATATCTTGCCCTAAATACCCATGCTTTCTTGCTTCATTGATCGCATGTTCAAGCAAATAGACCGCACTTTGATATTCTCCTCTTATATAAATATATCCTCTATTCGCACCTACAGCGTAAGCACTAATCAACATACCTTCAATCAATTGATGCGGATCTTTTTCCATTAAATGTTTGTCTTTAAAATTTCCTGGTTCTCCCTCATCTGCATTACAAACCAAATACATATCACCAGTCTCTTTTGACATAGCGCGCATTTTCATATACGTCGGAAAATTCGCCCCACCTCGTCCCGTAATTCGAGAAGCCTCAACTTCATAAATAATTTCCTCTGATGTCATTTTCATTGCTTTTTTCAATGTTTCATACCCACCAACATTGACAAAATCTTCAATTGAAAAAGGATCAATCTCACCAAATCTTTTCGTTAGTAATTTATGTTCTTTCATAATGTCACCTCACGATAAGAAGCCAATATTCTTTCAATTTTATCTCTTGTCAAATTTGTATACGGTTCCAAATCAATCAACATCGCAGGTGCCTCATCACAACACCCTATACAAGCTGTTTCCTCTAACGTAAATAGACCATCACGCGATGTCTGACCAACACTCATATTCAACATTTTCTCTAACGTCTTACGCACGTCAAAAGCATCATTCACATAACAAGGTATATCCTTGCATACTTGAATGATGTGTTTCCCTCGTGGTTCTGTGGATAAAAGCGTATAAAAAGTCAGTACACTATATACATGACTTGTTCTTACCCCCAAATACTCACTAATCATATGAACTTCTTCTTTGCTAATGTAATGATTGTCTTTTAAACGATCAATCTCTAGTAATATTTCTAGTAGCGATGTTTGTGAAGCAGGATACTTTTTCAATACATCAATGATTTGCATACAATTCCTCCATGTTTTTTAGAATGATATGCAACAAAGACCACATGGCCTAGTATTCTCTGATGTTGTGACCTCCATTACAAATAAAACGCTTACACCTTCATTCCCTATTATAACGAAGATCATTAAAATGGTTCGTTTTTTAAACTAATTTTAATTTGTTTATTCACCAAACCTCTATAAACAAACCTTAAAGCTATGTTATAATACACTTGGTGATGCCAATGAATAGTGAAAGAATCAAACGACTTCTTACAAAGGAAAATCAACAAGGTGACTATGTTTTATACTGGATGCAACAATCTCAACGCATCCATTTTAATCATGCCTTAGAATATGCCATTATGTTGGCCAATGAATACCAAAAACCTTTGATTGTTCTTTTTTGTCTCACTTCCTATCCAAAAGCCAACACAAGACATTATCAATTTATGCTCGAAGGAATTCAAGCACTTCAAGCACCACTCAAAGACAAAAATATTACCTTCATCATCAAAAAAGAAAATCCCACCAAAGCTGTATATGAATTTGCCAAACAAAGCATTCATACCATCTTTGACATGGGCTATTTAAGAATCCAACGTACTTGGCGAAATGAACTATTCACCAACTTTAAAAACAATCAGATTACGACCCTCGATGTTGTCGAAAGTGATTTGGTTGTCCCAATCAAAAAAGCATCAGATAAATTAGAATATGGTGCCCGCACCATCAGAAAAAAACTCATGAATCAATATCTGCATTATCTTGATGATGTCAATATCAATCAAGTCAATCAATCTTTAAAAAAAGATTATGACTCACTTGACATCTCCAATATAAACGATGTCTTATCTACACTAAATCTAGAAGATATCCCAAGCAGTAAACACTACATTGGCGGAGAAAACAATGCGTTAAAGCGCATCAAACAATACTTTAAAGAAGATATCAATAACTACCCAATGAGTAACGATCCAAGTTTGGATAACACCTCAAAAATCAGTATGTATCTTCACTTCGGACAACTATCAAGTACCTACGTCATCAAAGAATTAGAAAATCTTCATCAAGCAAACAAAATAGCCACAAAAGCTTACGAATCATTCTTAGAACAACTGCTCATCAGAAGAGAGTTATCATTCAACTATGTCTACTACAACAAAAACTACGATGACTTTAACTTCATCACTTACGACTGGGCATACCAAACAATGGACGTTCACATCTTAGACAAACGGGAATACCTCTACGAAATTGATGACTACATCAATTTTAAGACCCACGATGAATACTTTAACGCAGCGATGAAACAAATGGTTAAAACAGGCTATATGCACAACTATATGCGTATGTACTGGGCAAAGAAGATCATTGAATGGAGTCACACATATAAAGAAGCTTATGACATCATTAAAACCCTAAATGACACCTACTTCATTGATGGAAGAGATGCCAATGGCTACACCGGAATTGCTTGGTGTTTTGGCCGTCACGATCGAGCATGGACAGAACGCAATATATTCGGAAAACTCAGATATATGAACGCCAATGGATTAAAACGTAAATTCAACATTGAAGAATACGTCAATCAGATGAACAAACTATAACAAAAAGCCCTCTCAAATTTGAGAGGGCTTTTCTTAGGGTGAAATTTATTACTTATAACGCGTTGTTATAGTATTCTTGTACTTTGTCCCAGTTTACTACTTGCCAAAAGCTTTTGATGTAATCAGGACGTCTATTTTGATAGTTCAAATAGTATGCATGTTCCCAAACATCTAATGCCAAAATAGGAGTTCCTTCACTAAAAGGTGCATCTTGATTCGCTGTAGAAAGAACTTTTAATGATCCATCATCAGCAACAACAAGCCATGCCCAACCACTACCAAAACGAGTAGCTGCTGCATTAGAGAATACATCTTTGAAGTTGTCAAATGAGTCAAACTCTTTTTTGATTGCTTCTAATAAATCTCCACTAGGCATTGTTTTACTTGGTCCTAAAATTGTCCAGAACAAACGATGATTAAAATATCCTCCACCGTTGTTAATAATTGCTGCTCTTTTACTTTCAGGTACACTAGATAAATCACGTAATACTTCTTCTACATCTTTGTTCAACAATGCTTCTTCACCTTCAAGTGCATTCACATATTTTGTAATATAACCTTGATGGTGTTTCGTATGGTGAATCTCCATTGTTTTTGCGTCAATATAAGGTTCCAATGCATCATATGCATATGGTAATTCTGGTAATTTGTGTTCCATTTTTCAATCTCCTCCGTTGATTTCTTATTTAATAACTTTCTAATTAAATTATGTCACATTTACCGACAAATATCAAACTTTATGCATTAAAAAAAAGAGCCGAAGCTCTTTTTTTAGAAATCATAATCACTTAATATTTGTGCCGGTGTTTTTCTGAGTAAATTCGCAACTGGAATCAATCCAGAAATCAGATTGACAAGATAAATAATCACTAACCCACTTAACAGAGATACAATACTGACACTGATGACATCGAAGTAATCTTCGCTCAGCCATTGAATACGAAGCAACACATAATTCGTAATCAAATAACCAAATAATGAAGTTAAACTAGAAATCAAAATAATCTCTACTGCGAACATCTTATGTACATCAAATTTACCTACACCTAGTGCACGATACACACTCACTTCATAGATACGTGATAATAAACTAGAACGAATGATGAAGAAGAAACTAATCGCACTTGCTCCTAACACCACACCAATGAAGACCAACGTTCCGTAAGAATCTTGCACTCTTGTACTTAAATACTCTGCACGTGATTCATAATATACAGAAGTAACTACAAAGCCTTCATCCTCAAATGAATCAACCGCACTTTTAATGTTGCTTGCTTCATAGAACACATCACTTGGTGGACGAGAAGAATCCTCATCATAATAAGCACTTCCCTCAAATAATGTTTTCGCAATCGTATCATATCCAACCAAATATTGGATATCTACACTCTCACTTTGATACAACCCAACAACCTCATAAAGTGTACCATTGACATTGATTTCAGTCCCTATTACTGGACTAAACTCGTTGTCAATCATCATTATCTCATATTCACCAGTCGGCGCAACACCTTCTGTAATAGTGAGGTCATCCGCAAAATACTCATACACTTCGGCAGCTTGATAAATCATCATGAGTAATACATCATTTCCGTATAATGCATTGGAGTCTTGCGCAGTAACACCCACGATTTTTAGTTCTTTCATTACTTGCCCTTCACGTGTTTGAATAGGAAATTCAAGTTTTAAAGCCATTAAGTCACGATAAGTACTAATACCCAAATTACGCAGTGAATAGTTGTCTAACAACTCATCCGCAAGCATTTCATCGAGGACAATTTCATGCATATCTTCAGGCATTCTTCCTTGCACTAAATCTCCTTCATTCAATACTTCTGCGCGAAGTAACTTAGTCGAAAACGTATATTTACTTTCCTGTGATTGATAAAGTGGCGGTAAGATAATACTCAAATCTCGATCTGCTCGATAAAGATCCAAATACCCAACACCATTCAAATCCTCATAAGCCAAAAACTCTTCATATTCACCACCATTGTATTCAACTTCAATGGTATTGATTGATGAATCAATGTAACGCTCTGGAGAAAAATCTAACACATTGTTTAATAGTCCCATCGCAATCGCGACAAGCACAGCAAGTCCAACAAACACCAAATAGAGTAACTTACCTAATTTGGATGAATTGCGCATGCGATTCCACGCTAGTCTAATAGACTCTTTCACACTAATCACACTATGTTTTTCTACTTCATAATCTTTACTAATCATATCATCTAAATCAAAACTAGATCCAATAAAACTTTCTTTTGATACTTTTTCAAAATGCTTATCAAATACCTTAATCTCACTATCTTTATCAAGCACAGAAACTTTTTGGAATCGCTCATCATTGACATCGATATATAATGTTTTATTTTTGACAATAAAGCGAACATGCAATGGCGATGGATCTTTCTCATCAGTAAACATCTCGACATGTGCATTGTCTCCTAGTAAGTCTAAAGGTTTTTCTAAATCTTGAAGGTAAATATCACTTTCATGTTGTACATCCAAATCTTTTGAATCACTGTTTTGATAATCATCAACAATCTGTCCATCTTTTAATTCAATAATACGGTCTGCATAAAAATTCGCAATATCACGTTCATGCGTGACCAATATCACCAGTTTTTCAGCTGATATCTTTTTGATGATATTCATAATATCAATCGTATTTTTTGAATCTAAATTCCCTGTCGGTTCATCGGCAATCAATACTTTGGGATTCTTCGCAAGTGCACGGGCAATTGCGACTCTTTGTTGTTGCCCACCACTTAACTGAGAAGCACGACGTTTACGATAATTCTCCATCCCGATTTGGCCAAGAATATAATCAATTCGTTTATCGATTTCTTCTTTATTGACAATCCCAACCATATTCAGTGTCAACTGAATATTGTCATACACGGTCATATCTTCTAATAAATTATAATTTTGAAAGATATAGCCAATATGTTTGTTTCTTAATTGATCCCAAGTTTTTGATTTATACTTATCAATTGTTTCTTGTTCAAACTCAATGACTCCTTTTTGTACCTTATCTAACCCACCAAGTACATTTAAGAGCGTTGTTTTACCACTCCCACTTGGTCCAAGCAATACAACAAGTCCTTTTGATGGTAAATCTAAAGAGATATCATTGATGACATGGATCTCATTTTTTTGTCCTTTATTAAAATATTTCTCTAAATGATTAACTTTTATCATATTCTCACTCCGCCTTCAATGATGTAATAACACTTTTTCCAAATATACGTTTGTTGAATCTATTTCCGAGTAACACAGCAAGGACAACCATGAGTACTGCTAAAAATAGATAACTTCCGAAGTTAAAATAACGGAGATATTTTGGAATCGATGATGTAATTTGTTCATTCACGACAAGCAAAATCATCGTCAAACTATAACTCAACAACATCGTCACAATCAACTCAATAATTGTCACTTTGTTCAAGTCTTTTTTACTTGCCCCAATCGAACGAAAGATCAAATAATCTTTTTTCTTTGATACTTGTATATTCTTCAGTACAACATATCCAACAAAATAGATGACTAGTAACAAAAAGCCTAAGATGAAAGTCAAATATATCGTTTGAAATATCCCAGCGATTTCAGAAAACATATCAGTCACACCATTTGGATAAATTACATAATACATATCTTCATCTTGTAAATCACTGATGACTTGATCTGCATCGTATTCGTCATATACAATCACAGCAATCTGATTACGTCCATACTGAAATACTTCTTGTAATGTTGCTTGATTCATTCGATAAGACACATGATACTCTAAATCTTCATAAAAATCTGGATCAATCTCATCAAGCTCATAGGAATAATTCCCAAAAGATGTTCGTGTATTCATCGTGATGGTAATCTCATCTAGGGGAACATCTTCTCCTATGCGAAAACCAATAAATTCCTCATAAGCGCCTTCACTAAATTGAATCACACCATCTGGAAGCGTGTCGTCAACTTGCAATGAATCACGCCAAATACCAATGGTAAAAGACTGACCATCATATTCAACATCAAAATCCATATTGATTTGTTGACTATATGCACGATTTACAACATCTTCATCAACCAAGAAATCATGATGAAAATAATAACGCTGTCTCCATGAACTGGACGGTCTTGAAAATCCCGAAACAGTAAACTTCATCGCATCGTTTGGTACACTTGGATTGTTTCCTGAATAGTTAATCGGACTAGTCCCCAAATCGATTTCATCACCAATACTGTACAATTCAGTTTCTGGAATCACAACCTCATATTTGCTTGAAGGCAGCTCCCCATCTATTAGATCATCTCTATTAATATCAAATGCACTACTCATATAAATATCTCTCGCATAAAGCCAATCATAAAACTCGCTTTCCTGCGTGTAATGGTAAATATAAGAATCCAACACGATATCATGAGGCAACACATCTCGCACTAATGGAATCGACATCAATTGATTGATTTCTGCATCACTAAATTCAGTTGAATCATATTTTGTTAAGATGATTCTAGAATCAGTGACATTTTGAAAATATCCACCACCATAATACTCACCAGCAGCGGTTGTTTCACTCACAAAACTACCATAAGAAAACGTAAAAATAATCGCCACAAACATCGCCACAATCAACGTAAAAATCGTTCTTTTAGGTGTTCTAAATAAATTTCTTAAAGAAATACCAAGCAAACTCTTAAACGTCATATTATATTCCGCAATATGTGGTTCTTCTTTAACTTCTTGATAAGGTTTAATTTGTTTGTCTTCCGCAACTTCACCATCAAACAAACGGATGCGTCTTGTCGCATGTGCGGAAACTTCATCATAATTGTGGGTCACAACAATCACTAGTTTATCGATGGAAATCTCTTTCAACAATTTGATGATGTTCTCACTCGATTCACTATCTAAGTTCCCAGTTGGTTCATCCGCGACAATAATCGGACAATCCTTCGCCAGTGCACGTGCAATCACTGCACGTTGTTTTTGTCCACCTGATAATTTACTAGCCTTATGATGCACATGACTACTTAATCCCACACGATCAATCAGTTCAAGTGCACGTGCTTTTTTCTTATCTTCATCGTATCCTTGAATTGTTAAGGCTATCATCACATTTTCTAATACACTATAACTGTCAATAATATTATAATTTTGAAAGACAAAACCAATATATTGCTTCCGATAATTTTCCCATTCTTCAGTTCGGAAATAACTTGTTTCCTCACCGTTGACATACATTTCACCATCTTCATAGGTGTCTAACCCACTAATAACATTTAAAAGTGTACTTTTCCCACTTCCACTTTCACCAGTCACCGCGACAAATTCTCCTAGATGAAACTCTAAATCAACTTTTCTTAACCCCATTGCGACAGTTTCTGCCGTACGGTAATACTTTGATACTCCACTTAATTTAAGCATACGTCACCTCAGTCTATGATTTTCCCAATCATCTCTTCATATTTTAGTATTTCATTTCTCGTAATTTTAAACTTCGTTGCAGCAATACTATAATCATATATTTTATTGTCTTTATCAAATAAGAATAACACCATTTTTTCTACATCCTCATGGACTTCAATCATCGGACACTGAAAACAAAGTTCTTCCATCTCTGATAAATCAATTTTACGACCTTTCTTCGTTTTCATCAAGATAATGACTCCTTTTTCTTCATAGTTGTTCAAAAAGAAATAAGGGTTCATCGAATCCTCAACTTGATCAAAATGTAACAAATCACACAATTCATTTTTCGTCATTTCTTAATACCATTTTTTCCATTTAAAATACACCAACATCATGATTGCCAAAGAGATACAGAATAAAATAAAATACACCATTCCATTCGGATTTGTTAAAAAATCAAAATGTATAAAATTCATTCCAAAAACACCTGCCAAAAATGACAAAGGAATAAATATTGCACTAAAAATCGTCAATGTTTTCATAATGTTGTTCATATGATAACTCACGTTATTCATATGCAAATCTAGTAAGTTTCTAAGCGCTTCTTTTTCTGAAACAATGTTGTCAGATAAACGAATGATATGATCTTCTAAATCCAAGAACAATTCTTGTGTTTCTGCGCCAAACAAATCATGCTTAAAAAAACGCTTTGCAAATTCTTTGGCAATTGGATCAATCGCACTCTTTAAATAAATCAATTCTTTTCGTGATTGATATAGTGTTGCCTGATCTGCTTTTTTCAGCGCAAGAATTCGTTCTTCTAACACATTGGTTGTCATCGATATCTCTTGTTCAACCTCAGTCGCATTGTCAATTAAATTATCTAGCATACGATAATACAGATAATCTACAGAATGCTTACGAACATAACTATTAGGATCTTTTAAACGTTCATACAAAACATCAAAAACATGATCATCCATCTCATGGAATGTAATCAATGTTGTCCCTTGTAAAATAAAGCTAATATAATCATGCGCAATCGGATTCTTTACTGCATCAATATTCGTATTAATCTTCGCACTTTTAATCACCGCAAACAACGTATCATTTTTCCATTCAATCTTTGAACGTTGATTGACATTAAAAATATCCTCTACAATTAATGGATCTATCCCATATTTTTCACAGAGTTCAATGATTTTTTTCTCTTGTGTTAGACCAATAACCTGAACCCATTGGTTTTTAGATGTGTCCGCATTATGACCAATTACTTCACTCATATGTTCTTCACTAAATGTCACAGTCTCTATCGTTGTATCAATGTAAACATTCCCTGTATAGATCAGTGACTTCGGTGGTGCATGTTTTTTTCGAACATTCAAAATAATCACTTCCTTCTTCGCTATATTATACCATTTAACAAAGCCATATTAAAGCAAAACAAAGAAAAACCAAGTTAAGAATGTGTTTCGTTAAAAAAGCCTTTGTGCTATAATATCCATAAGGAGTGATTACGATGCTAACAAACGTAGACAAGCTCACAAGACAAATCACTATTTTCTTTATTATATTTGTCGCAACAGTAGTCGGATATTTATACACGACACATAGTTATATGGCATCGACCTTATGGCCTGCTGTCGGTTTTTCAGCAGCGTATTTTACCCTTTTCAAAAAACAAGCCATCGCGCCAATTTTACTTGCCATTTTCTCTGCAGGTCTTATTATGCGTGTTATTTTTTATGAAGAGACCATCTTCATCACACTCTTTTTAACAGCCGTTTCAATGCTATCAAACTTGATTGTCATTTTGCTCTTTGAAAAAACAATATCCATCGGACCCCAATTAAAAGAAATAACATCTCATAATGCATTGTATTGGTTTCTTGCTTCTATAATTTCTCCATTTTTCGGAGCATTGTTTAGTATCTCTATATGGTATATTGTCTACCCAAGTGATGCTTTTTTACAAGACTTTCTAACTTGGAGCATCGGTGATATTTTTGGATTACTCATTTTCTCATCTTCAATATTTTTGTCTTACACCTATGATTCCGAAAAAATCGAAGTAAAGTATGCGCTCATTAGCACCCTATATGTTTTATTTTCTGGAGGAGTTTCTTACTTTTTATTCTTCTATGGTGAAAATCCCTTATTCGAACAATATGCTTACATATACTTTTTAATTTACTTTGCCGCTACATTCTTTTTTACCTTCCGCACAATTATGATTTTGAGTGGTATATTTGCTATATCCTACAGTATATTATTAATTCAATATCCAGAAAATTATTCCTTTTATGATGTCATTCATCAGTTCAACTTATATTTACTTTCTTTGACCGCAGTTTCAAGTATTGCAAAAATAGTCATTCATAATTTGCGCGCAAACAACAAGATGCTTCAAGACACCAATAAGGAACTTGATAAATTGATTGATTCAACAAATTCAATCTTACAAATGAGTAAAGTATTCATCAATGAAGAAAGTGAAAAAGATGAAGATTTACTCTATCAAATGTTTCAAATTGCAAAATCAATATTTCACAATTTTGATTATGGTACTTGTTATCTAAAAAGAAATGATAAAATCTTTTTTGTTGATTCTGTTGGTTACGATACTGGATATCTTAATCGACTTGGATTTGATCCGAAAACTTTTGTTTTTAATAAGGATAAAATTGAAGTTGTCAATCAAAAGGTATTTGACCAACAAATTGAATCGGAAATCCCTGAAGATATTGATGAATACTACAAAGATTTCCCACGTATTAAATCAAGTGTTTGCTTTGGAATCTTCTTATCAAATTCTGTTATCGGTGGTATGAGTTTTGATCAATCCACCAATCATCCCCATGGATTTTCCAAATACGAATTAGACAATTTTGATTCTTTCCAAAAATTGATGAATGGTTTTTATGAAATCAATTATCTTAATACGAAAAACGATAAATTGAAAAATGACCTCGTACTCAGTTTGGTTAGAACACTTGAGTTATATGATCATTACACAGGTGGTCATAGTGAAGATGTTGCGTTTTTGGCACTTGAAATTGCCAAACGTATGCAACTAAGCAAACAAGATCAATACGATATATATTGGGCAGGGATTGTGCACGATATCGGAAAAGTTGGGATTGATGTATCAATCATCAACAAACAAGGAAAACTTTCACCAGTTGAGTTTGAGGAGATTAAAAAACATCCGATTCATGGATTCAATATTTTAAGTCGCTCAGAAGACTTAAAACGCATCGCCTTATGGGTAAAAAGTCATCACGAATGGTGGAACGGTGAAGGATATCCGGAAGGATTAGCGGGAACAGATATCTCCATTGGTGGACAAATATTATGCGTTGCTGACGCAGTTTCATCGATGGCAACAATTAGGAGTTATTCGGCACAAAAAAGTTGCCAAGATATCAAAGACGAACTCATCTTATTTAAAGGCATCCAGTTCTCACCAATTGTTTGTAATCATATGATTGAAATGATTGATGAAGGCGTTGTATCTGAATATTTTGATAAAGACTAAGAAGATGTGGAAATCCACATCTTTTTTATTGCTTAAAGATGATTAAAAAAAGAATCAGACAAAATGTCTGATTCAGTTCTTATTCCTTATTCGCTTCAACCATCAAATCAACCATTAAGTTAGAAAACTCAACTGGATTTTCAAGTTCCATACCTTCAATCAACAATGCTTGATTGTAAAGTATTTTTGCATAGTTACCAATCTTAGTACTATCTTTTTCATAGACACGTTCTAAAGTTTGGAATAATGCGTGATTTGGATTAATTTCCAAGACTTTTTCAGCCTTCATATTGGCCTGTGCATTTGGCATACTTTTTAACACACGTTCCATTTCCATTGATAACCCTTCATTACTCACAATACATACAGGACTATCTTTTAATCTCGTTGAGAAACGTACTTCTTTGACTTGATCACCAAGTGCTTCTTTTAAGTCTTTCAACATATTTGACTTATCTTTATTCATTTTCTTGATTTTTTTCTCTTCTTTTTCATCGAGTAAATCTAAGTCACCTTGATTGATGCTTTTGAATTCTTTATCATCATATTTCATCATGATATTGATCATAAACTCATCAATTTCATCCGTAAATAACAATACCTCATAACCTTTGTCTTTTAATAAATCCATTTGTGGCAACGCCATAATAGATGCTTTTGTTTTACCAGATGCATAATAAATCACTTTTTGATCTTCTTTCATATGATCAACATATTCTTTTAAGGTTACATAATCATCACTAGTAGTCGTTTTAAACATAATCAAATCTTGGAGTAATTCTTTTTTCGCTCCATAACCTTCATAAATACCATATTTTAAATTAAGACCATATAGTTTATAGAATTCATCATATAATTCACGATCACTTTTTTGCATTTTTTCAAGCTCAGACTTGATTTTTTTCTCAAGTGCACCAGCAATTTTCTTTAACTGACGATCATGTTGTAACATTTCGCGAGAAATGTTTAAAGATAGATCAGCAGTATCAACAAGTCCTCTCATAAAGCGGAAGTGATCCCCAATTAGCTGTTTGTTTTTATCCATGATGAACACACCTTTTGAATACAGTTGAAGTCCTTTTTCATATTTCTCACTGTATAAATCAAATGGTGGACGTTTCGGTATGAAAAGCAAACTTGTATAAGAAACCAATCCTTCTACTTTTGTATGAATAACTTTTAATGGTTCTTCATAATCATCGAACTGATGTTTATAAAACTCAGCATATTCCTCATCAGTGACATCGGCTTTTGATCTTCTCCAAAGAGGAATCATTGAGTTCAATGTCTCTAACTCTTTATATTCTACTGGATCTTCTTTTTCATCTTCAGGCGTAGAATACTTGGTGACTTCCATCTTGATTGGATAGCGGACATAATCACTATACTTTTTCACAAGTCCTTTGATTTTGTGTTCACTTAAAAATTCATCATAATGATTTTCGTTTTCCGCATCATTCTCTCTTAAATGAAGAATGATTGTTGTCCCAGCTGTTTCTTTGTCTGTTTCTTTAATTGTATAGTTTGATGTTCCTTTAGATTCCCAAATATAAGCATCTTCACTATGTACAGATTTCGAAATAACCGTCACCTTGTCTGCGACCATAAATGAACTATAAAATCCAACACCAAATTGTCCAATGATTTCAAGATCTTCTTTGTTTTCTAATTTTTCTTTAAATTCTTGTGTACCACTTCTTGCGATTGTCCCAAGATTATTGATCATTTCTTCTTCGGTTAACCCAATACCATTATCTTTGATGATGAGTTGTCGATTTTCATGATCAACTTCGATCATAATTTCATAATCCGCACTTAAATCCGTATTGGTTAATGCTTCATAATGGCGTTTATCAATCGCATCACTTGCATTTGATATGAGCTCACGCAAAAAGATTTCTTTGTGTGTATAAATCGAGTTAATCATTAAGTTTAGTAATTGTTTCGATTCTGTCTTAAACTGTTTTGTTTTTGCCATAATTGCCTCCCTTAAAGTTTCTTCTTCATGTATTATACAACATCATATTAGCACTGTCAAGTATTGAGTGCTAAACAATATCATTCAAAAAACGCAAACAAATGTTTGCGTCTTTTTCTTAAATATGTATCGGCTTATCAATTACACCGTGTGCAGCTTCCATCACAATTTCTGATAAAGTAGGATGTGGATGAATTGCGCGAGCAAGTTCATGCACAGTACCTTCTAATTCCATCGTTGTGACTGCCTCCGCAATCATATCAGTCGCATTGGGTCCTAAAATATGAACACCAAGCAATTCCCCATATTCCTTATCCGCGAGTATTTTAATAAACCCTTCACTTTCACCTTCAGCCAATGCCTTACCATTAGCCGCTAGTGGAAACTTACTGATTTTATAATTGATCTTTTTTTCTTTCAATTGCTCTTCAGTCATACCGACAAACGCAATTTCAGGGAATCCATAAATTCCTGATGGAACTTTAAAATAATCAATTCCTACTGTATTGTCTTGATCATGAATATGTTCCACTGCGATAATTCCTTCAGCAGAAGCAACATGAGCGAGCATCATAATACCATTGACATCTCCTATTGCATATACATCTTTGATGTTTGTACGGAGAAATTCATCAGTTATTATACTTCCTTTAGCTTGTTCCAAATTAAGTGCCTCAAGCCCTTTTAAGTTCGCTTTCATTCCGACACTAAGTAATATTTTATCCGCATCAATGGTCGTTTCTTGTCCATCAAATTCATACGTAACAGAATCGTTGGTTACCTTTTTTACAGATGCGCTAGTCAATACATTGATATGTTCAGCATCTAGTAATTTCGCATAGGCTTTTCGAATTTCACCATCAACGGGTGTTAATATTTGCTTTTGTGCTTCAATAATGGTGACGTTTACACCTAAGTTCCCATAAAGCGTCGCAAACTCAACACCGATGACACCGCCACCAATGACGACCAAATTCTTTGGCAGTTTGTCTAGACTAAGGATTTCTTTACTCGTAACCACTGTTCCAGCTTCAAAACTTTCCTTTAATCCTTCAATAGGAGGAAATGCAGGGCTAGCTCCAGTTGCGATGATGAGTTTTTTTGTTTCTAACGCTTCTCCATTTACTTCTATATGATGTGCATCTTTCACAGTACCCATTCCGTTGTAGACAGTGACGCCGTTTTTCTTGAGTAAACCTCGGACACCACCGGTTAATCTTGCGACAATTTTATCTTTTCTTTTAATGATGTTGTCCCAATCAATTGAAACAGCACCTTTATCTTTCATTGATAGACCATAATCCTCTAAATGCATAAACTGTTTATATACTTTCGCAGTTTTCAGCATTGCTTTGGTCGGGATACAACCCCAGTTTAAACAAACACCACCGATTGCATCTTTTTCAACAATCGCTACGTTATATCCAAGTTGTGCCGCTTTAATAGCCGCCACGTATCCTCCAGGTCCACCACCAATAATCACAATATCATGTTTCTTCATTTTAACACTTCCTAACTAAGTAGTAACAACATTGGTGAGGTCAAATATTCCTTAAATGTACGTAAGAATCGTCCTGCATCTCCACCATCAATCACGCGGTGATCAATTGATAAAGAAAGCGGTAAGATATCTCGTACAACAATTTCTCCATCTACGACAACTGGTTTTTTACTAATACGTCCAATTCCAATAATCGCAACTTCAGGAAACTTAATCACTGGTGCACCGAATGTAGAATCAAAGATTCCATAGTTCGTCACCGAGATTGTTCCATCATTTAAATCTGATAATTGAATTTTCTTTTCGCCTGCTTTTTCTTTCATTTTATGAAGTTCTTTGGCAAGTTCAAAGATACTCAATTTATCTGCATCTTTAATATTTGGTACAATCAATCCATCTGGTGTATCAACTGCGACACCAACATTGATGTAATCTTTATAAATCAATTCTTTTGTTTCACTATCATAACTTGTATTAAACTGTGGATATTCATGAATTGCCGCAGTCAACGCTTTGATGATTAGTGGCATATAAGTTAAATGCACACCTTTTTCTTCTGCGAGTGCTTTTTGTTCATTTCTAAACGACACAAGTTTACTCACATCTACTTCATCCATCACAGTTGTATGTGGAATAACTGTTTTTGAAAGACTCATGTTTTTCGCAATTGTTTCACGTAGTTTCGATACTTTTTCACGACGTACTCTTGACTCATCAAATTTTGGTAAAGAAGCATTCACTGCTTGGTAAGAACTACTTGGTGTTTTGCTTTCTTCTTGTTTCTTACCTTCACTTTGATTTGCCGCTTTTTGAATATCTTCTTTCATTACGCGTCCTTGTTGTCCACTACCTTTGATGGTTTTAATGTCGACACCCAAATCTTTCGCAAGTTTACGAGCTACAGGTGTAGCAAGTACACGTTTTTGTTCAATTTTTTCTTCTACGTCATCTTCATAAGCCGCAATGACATCATTCGAAACAGAAATCTCCCCAACTACTCCAGCAGACTCTTCTTCATCTTCACTAACAGCTTCTTTTTTTGGTTCATCTTTTTCATCTTTTTCTTCTTTTTCTTCTTTTTCTTCTTCTTTTGTTTCTTTTTTCTTTTCATCAGAAGAATCATCATTATCTTCATCGCCTTCTTCAGCGATTTTCGCTAATGTTTCACCAACATGCACAGTTTCTCCAACGTCTGGCCCAAGTGATTTAATCACACCACTTGTTGGCGCAGGAATCTCTGCATTTACTTTATCAGTTTCAATAACGACCAATGTTTCTCCTTCTTCAATGGTATCTCCGACTTTGTACTCCCATTTCAGGATTACACCCTCGTGAATACCTTCTCCTATATCTGCAAATTTAAAATCAACCATAGTTTCACTCCTTAAAATTTCACAACATCTTTAATTTTATCCGCAATTTGTTCTGGGGTAATGATGAAGTGATGTTCACCTTTAGGAAGAGGAATGGTGATGTCTGCTCCGCCTAATCTTGTTGGTGGTGCTTCTAAATATAAAAATGCTTGTTCATTGATCACACTAATCATTTCCGCACCTGGTCCAAATGAAGTATATGCTTCATGGACAACTAAGAAACGACCAGTTTTTTTCACTGATTCAACAACTGTTTTACGATCCCATGGAGCAATCGTACGTAAGTCAATTAACTCAACTGAAATATCTTGATCTTCCAATAATTTAATTGCTTTGATTGCCTCAGGCATCAATGCACCCCAAGCAACAACCGTAATATCGTCACCCTTTTGGACAACGCGTGCTTTTCCAATTTCTACTTTATAATCTTTTTCAGGTACTTCTTGTTTAAATGCTCGATACAATCTTTTTGGTTCAAAGAAAATCACTGGATCAGGATCCGCAATCGCACTAGCAAGCAATCCTTTTGCATCATATGGTGTAGAAGGAATGACAAGTTTCAATCCTGGTATATGCGCAAACAATACTTCTAAAGATTCACTATGATGTTCAAGCGCTCTAATACCTCCACCATATGGCATTCTAACCACCATTGGTAAATTGTATGTTCCACGTGTTCTATTTCTCATACGTGCAGCATGCGATACAAGTTGATTATATCCATCAAACATAAACCCACTAAACTGCATTTCTGAAATCGGTTTTAACCCATTCATTGCCATTCCAATTGAACTACCAATAATCGCAGCTTCCGCTAAAGGTGTATCAATTGAACGGTCTTTTCCATATTTTTGTTGTAACCCTTTTGTTACTCTAAATACGCCACCTTCAAAACCAACATCTTCTCCTAATAATACAATAGAATCATCTTTTTCCATTTGTTGGTCAAGCGTATGGTTAATGGCTCCTAAAATTGTCATAACTGCCATTTTATTTGCCTCCTCTTTCTTTCGCTCTTTGTCTTTGTTCTTCTATATGTGGTGGTAATGTCTCATATTGATAATCAAATACATCATCAAGATCAACAAGACCAGTTTCTTCTACTTCTTTAAAGATTTTATTTGAGTAATCTGTAAATTCTTTGATTTTCTCTTCATCTTTTTCATCGCTCCACAATTTTTTATCAATCAAATATTGTTTGAAACGAATGAGTGGATCTTTTGTTTCTGCATCTTTAAAATCTTTTTCATCACGGTAAATTGTAGGGTCATCACTTGTTGTATGTGGCCCTAAACGATAAGTAACAGCCTCAATCAAAGTAGGTCCATCACCTTTCAATGCACGCTCACGTGCTTCAACTGTCGCGATATACATCGCAAGTGGATCATTTCCATCCACCACAATACCAGGAATACCATAACCGACCGCTTTTGTCGCTAAGTTTTTCGCTTTACTTTGGACACTTCTTGGTGTCGAAATCGCGAACTGGTTATTTTGAATCACGGTAATCATTGGTAAATTAAACACCGCACCAAAGTTCACACCCTCATGAAATTCTCCATGCGAAGTTCCACCGTCACCAACATAAGCAACCGTTACTTCTTCTTTTTTCTGAATCTTACTAGCATAAGCAATTCCCGCCGCATGATTAATTTGTGATGCGATTGGTACACTAATCGGCAAGATTTTCAAGTCCGGGTCAAAATGATTTCCCTCTTCATTACCATACCAGTATAAATACAATTGTTTCAGTGGCGCACCTTTATAAAGTAATGCGGCCATCTCACGGAAAGCTGGTACAAACCAGTCCTCTTTTCCTAACGCTGCAGCAACCCCTACTTGCGCTGCTTCTTGTCCCTTAATTGGTGCATAAGTTAGCATTCTCCCCTGACGTTGGTATTGGAGTGCTTTGGTATCCGCAGTACGTCCAAGTAACATTGTCTCATACATCTTGATGAGTGTCTCATCATCAATCTTTGGTTCTAACTTTGCATCAACAACTTTACCCTTCGGATCAAGCACTTGCAACATTTTGTCTTTCAGTGGATCAAATTTTGTGGTTAACATTGTTGTTCCTCCTATATATAATTATTATAAATAAAATAAGCATAAAAAAATTTTGAAACCTTTTTGAATACAGTTACATTGTATAACAAATTATAAAAAATTCAAAAAAGAATGCTTACATTTTCACATGTTCGCATTCTCTATTTTTTTGATTTTATAATTCTCAATTGTATAAACACTGTCCGCAATCGCACGTGCATCTTCTATATCATGTGTGACAAACAAACAAGTCGTGTCTAAACTACTTAAAATCTCCTTTAATTCCAAGCGAATACCCGCTTTTAACTCAGTATCTAAATTACTGAAAGGTTCATCTAATAATAGTAAATCAGGACTCGCAGCCAAACTTCTCGCGAGCGCAACTCTTTGCGCTTCTCCTCCACTTAACTGATGAGGATACTTATGACATTTATCGGTTAAGTTTGTCAATTTTAACATTTTGTGTAATTGTAAATAGCGATCATCTTTTTTCAGATGTTCAATCCCAAACATAATATTTTGCTTGACACTCATATGAGGAAACAACGCATAATCTTGAAAAACCATCCCAATATGACGTTTTTCAGGAGGTAATTTTGTGATTTCTTCATCATGAATAAAGAGTTGTCCTCGAGATATATGTGCCAATCCAGTCAACACACGTAAAAACGTACTTTTCCCACTTCCACTAGGACCAAGTAACGCAACGATTTCTCCTTTTTTCATCGAAAAAGACGCTTCTTTTAAGATTGTTTCATCCTTAAATGAAAAATCAATATCTTTCACCTCTAAATACATCATTTCACCCTCTTTTTAAGCTTTCTATGTGTAATCAAGTAAATCATGATTACACCTACTGACACCAATAATAAACTCGGTAAACTCGCTTCATGAATCATCTCATCAGATGCATATTGATACACCTTTGTCGCCATTGTATCATAATTCGTTGGTCTTAATATAAGCGTCAAAGGTAGTTCCTTCACAACATCAATAAAGACAATCACAAACGCAAAAATCAACCCATCTTTCAACATCGGTACATCAACACTCCAAAGCGTCTTTAACTTCCCTTGTCCTAATGTATAAGAAGCCTCCGTATAAGAAGGACCAATCTTTTGATAAGTACTCTCTATATTGTTAAAAGCAAGTGTTAAGAACCTTAATATATACGCAAAACTCAACATCGCAAGTGACCTTGTCAACACCAATGTTTTATCAACACCAAAGAGTTGATAAAGTGGCACAAGATCTCGATCCATTCCAATAAAGAACAAACTCACAAGCACCGCAAGTACTGCCCCAGGTATCGCATATCCAAGGGTGATAAAATTGATCATTCTTTTAAAGAACTTACTCGTCGTAAAACGATCCAAATTCGCCACAAATAAAGCAATAAACAGTGTAATCAGGGTCGCAACCACACTAATACTCAATGTATTCACAGTGACATAAAGCAATTCCATATCAAGGGTTTTACTATATGTTAACAAACTATAATAACTCAAATAGATCACCGGTATGATAAACCCAAACATTAAAGGAAAACCTAACGCCATGTATCCAAACACCTTTGCTTTTGTTGAAAGAGCTTTTCTCAGTCTCTTTCTACCTTGCAAAGTGTAATATACTTTATTTCTCCTCAGTACCCGTTCAATCACGACAATCACAAACACAAAAATCAGCATCACACCAGATAACCGAATCGCCGCACCAACATCACCAAGTCGAAACCAAGCATCAAAGATCGCAAAACTAAATACGCGAACATTAAAATACTTTACAACTCCATAATCATTGAGTGTCTCAAGCACAACAAGCAACACACCCGCAACAAGTGCTGGTCTTGAGAGTGGTAATAAAATCTTTCGCCATATTTTACTCTTACTTACTTTTAACAATCGTGCACTCTCATAAATCTCATTCGACTGTTTATTCAAACTACTTCTCACTGTCATAAAAACATAAGGATACAGTGTCAACGCAAAAATCATACTCGCACCAAACAAACTCATCACATCAATTTGCGAAACAATCCCAATGCCTCTTAACAACCTAGAAACAATCCCAGTATAGCTAAACATATCACCATAAATATACGCCGCAATATAAGAAGGAACTGCCAAAGGCAAAATCATTGCCCAACCAAAGAATTTGCGAAAAGGAAACTCATAAAACGTAACAAGATAAGCACCTACAAAACCAAATACCGCACTAAAAAGTGCGGTAAATAGTACTAAGAAAAAAGAATTCTTAATATAATCAAACAATAAATATTCTTTAATATGTATCCATGCATCACTTGCTTCACCAGTGAACCCAGCAAACAACTGTAAAAACACCACAAGAACAAGCACAAATACAATGATTGACACAATTGAAAAACTATGTAAGTGTTGTCTTAATCTCATCAAGTCAATGACCTCCTACTCCCAGCCCTCTTCATCCATTAAAATCGCAGCTTCATTCGCATAAACGCCAAGCTGTGTTAATGACAAATCTTGGGCAACAAAATCTCCCCATGAAGAAAGCAACTCATGTGCTTCCACATTCTCGTTCACTGGATACTCGTAATTCGCATTCGCAAATACACCTTGTGCTTCTTCTCCAGCCAAATATTCCATCAACAATATTGCATCATCAACATTTTTCGCATGTTTCGTTAAACCAATCGCACTGACATTCACATGTGTACCAGTCGTCTCTTGATTTGGGAAAAACACACGCAAAGCTTCCGCAACCTCTACTTCAAAAGGATCACTTGAATACGCCATTTTACCCATATAATACGTATTCAATATCGCCACATCAGCTAATCCAGCCATCACTGCTTTTGCTTGATCACGATCATTCCCCTCAGGTGATCTCGCAAAATTACCAACAAGTGAAGAAACAAAATCTCTCACATATGCTTCCTCATGAATCGCAAGCATTGACGCAATCATCGATTGATTATAAATATTCGTACTACTGCGAATCACTACTCTATTTTCCCACACAGGGTCTCCCAATGCTTCATAAGTAGAAAGATCACTTTCACTCACTCGATCAGGATGATACACAATCACACGTGCTCTTTTTGTTAACCCAAACCACGTATCATCAATATCACGATAAATCTCAGGAATTCTTTCTTCTAATAACGCAGACTCTACAGCCTGTAATAAATTCATGTCTTTCGCGCGACCAAGTCTCCCCGCATCCGCAATCAACAACAAATCTGCTTCCGTATCAGAACCTTCTTGCTCAAGTCTTGTGATCAATTCATCAGCCGATGCCTTCACCACATTTACAGAAACACCAGTTTCTTCCTCAAATTGATCAAAAAGATTTTGATCACTCTCATAGTGACGTTCACTATAAATTGTGATACTTCTATCTCCATCATTACCTGTACCTAATGTACAAGCACTTAAGACACTTATCCCTAATGTCATTAACCCTAGAAGTAATAATTTTTTCATGCAAACTGCTCCTTTTTATGTTTTTGTACCAAGGTACGTGAAGAGTATAAAACACATAAAACGAAAACACAATGCTAATAATAATTTTTATAAATAAACATATAAAAAAGCAAAAAAAAGGAGGAAATTCCTCCTAATCAATGATGTATAATATATCATCCTCAGTATAAATTGTCTTTCTAATCTGATAATCCATCAAATAATTCGTTCTCATTACCGCGAGTACATCATCATCCATTTGCACCATCATCATAAAATAATTGTTATAAGGTACATCCAAAGATGTCGTCTCTATCACTGTTCCATCATATTCACCATACACCACATGAATTTGATCACCAACAGTCATCGCCCCATAAAAAAGCATTTCACCATCAACAATCAACAAATCATAAAAAGTATAAGGATCAACAGAGATCTCATCAATCACATTTACATCAAAATCAGTTTCATACACCGTATTGATATAATCACCTTGATATTCAAGCAAATAAAGTTGCTCACCAACCACCATCTGTTTAATTTTCGGATCAACAGAACCAATCACTGTTTCCTTAGTCTCTAAATCATACCGATATAGTCCATACTGATTATCTACCTCAAGCAACATAAACAAATAATCATCCTTAACCACCGCATCATGATACCCAAAAACATCGACAGAATACAGCGACTCTTCTTTCACATAAAGCAAATCTTTTCCAATCGTCACATAACTCAATAGATGATGATCAAGTTTTAATAACATAATCTCATCACCCTTTAACAACAGCTTTTTATTCACAACCCCAATACTCTCATAAGAATGAAGCACTTCTCCTTCACGAGATAACTTCAACACAACATAAATATCTTCTTCTAAATTGTCACTTGAACGATAAAAAATATACACATCATCCAACACCAATATATCATACATCTCTTCAATTTCTAATAGTCTCGCTTCATCAACCAAACGATCCAAATTGATTTCAAGTTCAACTTTCACATCAGAAGACAACCTCGTAAAAGCATGATAACTCACGCCTCCACTTTTGGCTCTACTCCGACTAATGATAAAGATATCTTCATCATAAGCAATATCAACGATTTTATCATTCGGTTGATGTCCTATATCAATATAAAATCCATCACGCTCTTGCATCACATAATAAATCCTCTGTCTAAAAAACATAAATAAAAACACTATCGCCACAATCACAATATACGCAATGACTTTTTTCTTCATCCAATCACCTCAAATAACATATCATTATAGCACAACAACCTCAATTTAAAAAGCATTGCTTTTCACCAACTAAACAGCGATAAAAAAACCAATAATCGCAGTCATCACTGCATAAAAAACAACTGACACCGTAATCACCAAAAACATATTTCTCGCAAGTAGAGGATGATTGCGCTTGATCATCATCGCAACAATCAACCCAATAAGGGGAAAGAAAAACGCAATCAACAAAAAGACCAAACCAACTTCACGAAGATGATCTCCATGATCAACAACATATGTTTCACTATTCAGTTGTAACTTAGCCCCACAATGAAAACAACTATCGTAATCTTCCATCACATCTTTCCCACAATTAGGACACACTTTCACCTTTATTCCTCCCAATCCAAGATCTTTCTTTGACCTTCCAAACTCCTAATTTCACTCACATCTTGTGAAACTTCAAGAACCCCTTTATATTTTCCTTGTTCATTTCTTAAAGCATAGTAATTGATGACAATAAACTTCCCTTTCATTTGAAGCCAAAAAGAAGCCTTATCTTTTCTTCCTTCTTTAAACGCCTCAACAATCTCATTCACTACATGCACACTTTCAGGTGGATGACATTTATCAACTGCTCTTCCAACAATCGAAGGACTTCTCGGGAAAAAACGATCCTTAGCATTATTAAAAAACACCACTTTATCATGCTCATCTACATAGGTAATATCTATCGGAATATTGTCTAGTGTAAGCTGTAGTTGTTCTTTGGTTAATGACCCAGTGAATGATGAATAAAGCACATCCTCATCTACTTCAACTTCTGTTTCTTTTTGTACTTGTATTTTATCTGTCGGAGTCTTCATATATGCATAACCTATTTCTAAGCACTCGTTATACATCTCATCAAAATCTACTTCATCAAGCAAATAACTCGCCACAGGATACAAAATCAATTCTTGCTTTTGTAATAAACCATACACCAAATAATAAAACTCACCAATCTCTAAGAGTAAATCATGTTCTTTTTCTTCCACATCTTCTAAATACAATAAGATATTTTTTAAACTTTTACGCGCATCATCATGGACACTCCACATCACTTGCAAAGGCATCAACGCAAGTTCTCGTTTTTCCAGTTTTGGAAAAAAGATATTTTGCATTTTCACAAAATGCTTTTTCATCTCATCAAGCTCAGAAAAACGCGTCTGTAATATCTCCTTATTCTTGATGAGATCACGTTCTTTAAAAATACTTTTCATCCCATCAAGTTTGCTTTCAATCGCACGATGTTCCTCTAATATCACCTTAAAGAATTGATGATGTTCATGTTTTCCCCAAGGAAACTCACTGAGTGGAATATGAAATACATTGACAATCCGATCTGCCACTTCTTTGATTTCATCAATCGACATATCACTATCTGTTTGAAACCTCGTCAAACGAAGAACATCAAATGGTGTTACCTCATCGATCGCATCTTTCGCTTCATCATAAGCCTCTCTTAAAGAATCCTTATTCACCAATCTAGTTAAATACTGATCCAATCTTTTGACTCTTTCATCACTTGTATTGATATATTCACTCATCAAATCACCTCTTATATTTATTATTATAACAAACACTTGCATCAACCCAAAAGACAAAGTACAATATTTTAAAAGGAGGCAAACATATGACCATAGATTTTATCATCTTTTTACAATCATTCGCAAATGATGCGGTCATCGCATTTTTTAATTTTATTTCTTTTTTAGGTGAAGAAAGCATGTACATCATCGTCCTTGCGGTATGGTATTTTGCCATCGATAAAAAACTTGGGCAACTCTTTGCCCTTATCCTCGGAATCACCGCACTCATCAATAACACACTAAAGGAATTTTTCTCTGTTCAAAGACCATTTCAAGCATATCCAGATTTGGTCACCAATTATCGTCCAGAAACATCGACAGGACATAGTTTTCCAAGTGGCCATACACAAAACTTTTCAACGATGCTGTTTTCTTTCGCTTTCATCTACAAAAAGTGGATGATTCCATTGGCGATAGTGTTCACCATTTTAATGATGCTTTCGCGTATGTTCTTAGGCGTCCACTTCTTAGAAGATGTGATGGTCGCCGCTATTTTAGGGATCCTCATTGCTTACATGTTGGTCAAACTATATCAAATTAAAGGATTGTTACCAATCAAACAAATCTCTATTGCTTTATTACTGATTACAGGAATCTTCTTATTCATCTTTGAAGCCAAAGACTTCTTTACAAGCTATGGTTTACTTCTTGGATTGACCTTTGGTGTTTTATACGAACATAAATACGTCAACTTCACAATAAGCGTCTCACCCACCAAAAAAGTCTTGCGTGTTATAATAGGATTGGTATTACTTCTAGGATTACAAGTTGGATTAAAAGAGCTCTTTACTCTTATTTTTCCTAACCTAGAGACTTTGAGCAATGTTATCCGTTATTTCTTAATTGGATTTATTGGCTTTGGTTTATACCCAAAAACATTCAAAATATTTAACTGGTAGGTGGAATTATGTCAATTTTTAGAAATCAATTAACATTCAAAGAATACACCAAAGAACATCCAATCACAACCGCAATTTTACTCGTGAATACCTTGATGCTCTTTATCACATTCTTTTTGAGTGTCCGTTATGGCGCAGGCGTAGGGCAGTTTAGTAGCCGTGCATTAATCGAACTAGGTGGACTAGTCCCTGCATTTGTCACACAAAATGACGAATATTACCGACTAATTGCCGCAATGTTCTTACACGGAAGTTTATTACACTTCTTAGCGAACGCCATCATTGGTATTTATGTCTTAAGCGCTGGCTTAGAAAAACTTCTTGGACCATTAAAATTCTTAGCGATTTACATGCTTGGTGGAATCGGAGCTTCCTTGGTCGTCTTATTCACCAATGCTCCAATCTCATTAACGATTGGCGCAAGTGGCGCAATCTTCGCCGTACTCGGTAGTTTACTTTACATCATCATTTACCGTGAAGACTTACTCACCATCCAAGACAAGCAAACAATTAAAACATTGATTATCTTAAATATATTGTTCACCTTCATTGGCGCAAACATTAGTATTGCTGGTCACTTAGGTGGATTCGCAGTTGGATTCTTACTAAGTTATGTACTCATCAAAAGAAATATCTTCCGCGTCATCAATTAACACAACTTTAACAAACAAATTCTTTACATTTCCTTTCAAACATAAGACAATATAATTGAAGCTATAATGATACGAGGATGTGGATATATGAAGTCAGTCATCTATTATTATTCAAAACACGGCACAACCAAAAAAATCGTCGATTATGTCGAAGGAAAACTGCAGATTGTTGATGTGTTTGACATCAACACGATGCCAGAAAACATCAAAACGTTTGATGATGTTTTGCTTTTTACCCCTGTCTATGCAGGAAACATTCCAAGAAAAGTCAAGATGTTCATCAATGAAAACAAAAATGATTTACTTGATCGAAACTTATCGATTTTCCTATGTGGCGCAAACACCAAAGATGAACAAAAAGTCATTGAAATGAATTTTCATGAAACAGTCATCAAACACGCAAACTTCATCAAATACATTGGTGGAGGATTCGATTTTGACAAACTCAACTTTTTAGAAAAACTCGCCGTAAGAATCATCGCAAAACAAAAAGAAAGCAAAGAAAAAATTGATTACGAATTACTAGATAGTCTGCTCAAAAAAAGGTTAGATCAACAATGATCTAACCTTTTTCATACTCTAAAATGTCCCCTGGTTGACAATCTAATACTTCACAAATCTTTTCTAATGTAGAAAATCGAATCGCTTTTACTTTTCCTGTTTTTAAGTTCGATAAATTTACAACACTCACACCAACTTGATCTGAGAGATCATTCAAAGAAATCTTTCTGTCTGCCATCATACGGTCTAATCTAATCACAATCATAGTTTACACCGTTTGGTCGTATTCTTCTTGTAAGTATGCTCCATAATTAAAGATACTAGCAAGCAAGAGTACAACAAATCCTAAGACCAATAATCCAAGATTGATTTCTAAATTTACCGTAATATCAAGTGGCAATAGATGCGCAATTCTCCAAGCAAATGGCAATGTAATCACCGGTAAGATAACCGACAAAGCAACCAATACTTTCCCAATGTGGTACATCATGTGGATATTTTCATCCGCAAATGGTGTTCCTTTTTTTACATGTAATAAGAATGCTTCTACTTTTCTAAACAAGTAAAGGAAACTTCCTAAGTACACAAGTAAAGTCGCACTCGCAAAGATGATTAAGTATCGAATATTTAACGTTCCACTCATACTCTCAATTGGTATTCTCATATCAAGTGTTCCAATATTCATCCTAAACGCATCAATCTCTGACAAATCAATGTTGTATAGCTCACTTGGAATAACAAGCACCCCAAGACTTAGTAATACAAGTGAAGCGATTCCGATTATCATGATAATTTGTGTAATTTTTGTAAGCACCAAGGTAGATTTTAATATTAAGTTGAAATTCTTTTGATCAAATTTTGTTTTCATCATTTTCAACTCCTTTCACAAGTAGTATAATTAATTATTTTATGTTTGTCAACACTTTTTTATCGTTTATCGTTAATTTTTTATATATTATCATAAAATATCTTATCTAAATCATTAAAAAAGCGCGTATCAACGCGCTATGCAGTAAAATTATATTTTTTTAAAAATTCTTGAATAAATGCTATTACCTGTTTATCCTCTTCAAAAAGTGAACCATATTCAATCAAGAAATCTTCTTCAATTTCTGGTAATTTTGAGGTATCTATCTCATCAGGTTTCACCAAAATATTCAATAAATACCCATAATGCTTAATGGTGTCTTCTAAATATTCTTCTACATCATCTTCATAAAGCTGAATTTTTCTGTAAAGCACAAGCAACCTCTTATACACACTTTGTTCAGGCAAAGAATCTAAAATATCACTATATTTGTCAAACTGGTTATTAAACATATATGCTCTTAAAATATATTCTTTACTATGAAAAACATTATCCACATCAATGATTAATAATTTCTCATAATATTGAATCGCTTTTTCAAAGTTCTCTTCTTCTAAATAGAACATCGCAATCGATGATAACCCAAAACAATATTCTCTTAAATCTGAAGGACTTTCTAAATCCCTAGGTTCTTTTTTTATCCATTCATGCTCGACGATTTCAAAGGTATGCGTAAATGCTTCTAAAAAAGCAATACTTTTTCCAGTAATACCATCTTTCACAACCAAATCCATCACAAAAATCAAAATATGATAAGCAAAAGGTTCAACTTGTAAAATCGTATAGGCAATATCGAGTGCATTTTCATGGGTATTTAAGTTCCCTTCAAAAAACAAATTCTCAATATATTTAATCTTATACGGATCAGCATCTTTATTTTCCTGTAAACGAAACAACTCTTCAGCGTCAAACTCTCGATCATACTTTATAATACCTTTGATATTAGATGCTTCAAACACATCTAATAGCTGATTGAGCGCCTCTTCATCTATTTCTTCATCTTCTTCATCCATCAGTAAATCAACCATCCGAAAAGCAAGGTAATTTACCTCGTCTATTTTTGACCAAACACGCATATGTCGATAAAACGTTTCTTGTTCATGTTCACTATATTCTTTATTTGTTGTGAGGATATAATACATCGCACTGATGATGTATCTCACGTCATAGTCATACTTCATGATTTTACCTAAGATTCTCAACACATCTTTTAATAAAAACATCCATTCATCTTTTTCTTCTTCATGTAAAAATGCCAATGTCTGATTATAGTATTTCATCATATCCTGTATATATTTTTCCTCGTTATCCATTTAAACACCTCTAAAAGAATATTTGTTTGTTCGTTTATATCTTAACACATATTTCCACATCACACTAAGAAAAAATCATGAACATTGTCATTTTCGTAGAAAAAAAGTTCGTAACTATGACGAACTTTTTGACAACTCATTTTCTTTTATATATAGTAATATTTCACGTTCTTTTAATGGAACACTTTTCGTAAATCCTTGAATATAATCACATGATAGTGATTTCAATACACCAATATCACTATCTTTTTCTACACCTTCAGCAATGACGTAAAACCCTAGTTCATGGGCAAGTTCAATCGTCGATTTGATGATTTTATGAATGCTTTGTTCATGCATCTGCTTAATAAAATAACGATCGATCTTCAAATAATCTACAGGAAACAAATTGACATAAGCCAAACTACTATACCCAGTACCAAAATCATCAATCGCAAACTTAATTCCTTTTGCTTTAAACTTATCCATGATTTCAACACTTTTTTTCGGATGCTCCATCAAAATTGATTCTGTTATCTCAAAAACCATTCGAGAAGAATCTGCTTTTTCTTGTTCAATAATACCAAATATTTTATTGATGAAAAAACGACTATAAAAATTATTTGCACTTAAGTTCACGGATATTATTACATCTTTATCCAACTTCTTCAACATCGTAAAAGCTTGCCTAATAACAAACTCACTCAAATAATTGATCAATTGTGTATTTTCTATTAGATGAATAAATCTCGCTGGCATTAATAGCCCATGTTCTGGATGATTCCATCTAATCAACGCTTCCAAACCTTCCACTTTGTTAGTATCAATATGGTGAACAGGTTGATATACCAAATACATTTCACCATCATCAAGCGCTTTTTTAAAGGCACCTACAATTGAAATATCTGTTTTAGATGGCAAGATACTTTGATCAAATACTGATACTTGTACATGACTACTTTTTGCGATATTCGTTGCGAGAATTGCTTCTTCTATTTTTGAAAAAATAGATTTTCCAGATGCTGAAATCCCAACCACAATTGATAAATGAATTGGAATCTCATCTACCGTAAATGCATCATCAAAAAATCGCATCAATTGCTCTTTGAAATCTCCCTCAAAGGAATGCTCAACAAGCACGACAAACCTTGTAGTATCTATTTGATATAGAGATATTTGTTGATTAAAATGAATCACCAATTTGTCCATCACAGTGATGATCAAATTGTTGTAAAAGTCTTTTCCAAGTAATTCGATGATTTCTGAACCGTTCACAATCGAAAACACATACGTTTCATCTTGATATCTATTCAAAAATTCTTCACTACTTAACGATTGATTGATCATTGTAAAAATCGGAATTTTTGTTTCCGAATTTGTCAACGCCATTTTCGTAATCGATTCAGCCTGATGACGGATTCTTGAAGCGAAAAAGCCAACAGTCCCACCAATCACAACAAATATCAACATCCGATAAATCCAGTTCATCAATTCTTGTGATTCACCAGTTTGCACATCAATCGCCATCAATGGCCCTAACAAAAGACCCCCAATAATCGCCGCAAACAATCCACCTCTGACACCGTAAATAATCGCTAGTACGACAATTGGTATATACATCGTATGTGAATACACAAACTTTATTCCACCAGTCAAATGAACAAGTAAATACGTCAATGGAATCAGCGCAATCATGATTCTTGTGATGATCATTTTTGCATAACGTGCAGGATGAATCAGAATCTCGATAAACTTCTGGTTGAAATTTTTCATTATATACCTCGATTCGCTTCTCAAGAAAATCTCCTTATATGGAACTTTTAAATTACAATTTTTCAATCATCCGATCAACTTCATTCTTTACTTCTTCTTCTGTACCAAACTGTAATACTCTATCTGCCATTTCTTTCATATCTTCATATTTCACTTTACCAAAAAGTTCACGAATACGTAAAATACTCGTTGGTGACATACTAAACTCATCTAACCCTAACCCAAGTAAGATCACTGACGCAACTTGATCTCCAGCCATTTCACCACACATACCAGTCCAAATACCTTCCTTATGCGAAGCATCAATGACATTCTTAATTAGTCTCAACAATGAAGGGTTGTATGGTTGATACAAATACGTCACTTTCTCATTCATTCGATCAGCCGCAAATGTGTATTGAATCAAATCATTTGTCCCAATGCTAAAGAAATCTACTTCCTTCGCAAACAAATCCGCAAGCATCGCAACAGAAGGAATTTCAACCATAATACCAACTTTATATTCTCCAACTTTTACATCATCATCGATCAATTCTTTTTTCGCTTCTTCTAATATTTTTTTGGCATCTCTTAACTCACCAAGAGTCGCGACCATCGGAAACATAATATGTAAATTCCCATGTACACTCGCGCGAAGCAATGCACGTAGCTGTGTTTTAAACAATTCCGTTTCTTCCAAACAGAGTCGCAATGCACGATGACCTAAAAACGGATTCATCTCTTTTGGCAAATCCAAATAACTCAGTTCTTTATCTCCACCAATATCAAGTGTACGAATCACCACTTTTTGATTTCCCATTTGTTTTAACACTTCTTTATATGCTTCATATTGTTCATCTTCAGTAGGGAAATCATCACTATTCATATACAAAAACTCCGTACGATATAACCCAACACCTTCCGCACCATTCGAAAGCACACCTTTAACATCTTCAACTGTACCAATATTCGCAGCAAGTTCAACACTGCGTTCATCTTTCGTCACAGTTGCTTGATCTTTATAAGCCATCAAACGTTCACGAATTTGTGCATAATTTTGTTTCATCACTTGATATTCTTTTATTTGTTGGTCTGTTGGAGAAACGATCACATCACCATGAACACCATCAATAATAATTTGATCTCCATCTTTTACTTTCTCTAATACATTCTTTGTCCCCAACACTGCAGGTATTTCTAAACTTCTAGCCATAATCGCACTATGCGAAGTACGCCCTCCTACATTCGTCACAAACCCTAAAACAAATTCTTTATTTAATTGCGCCGTATCACTCGGCGTTAAATCATGCGCAATCACAATCACTTCTTCATCAATCAATGTTGGATCAGACATCTTAACACCCAACATATGAGAAGCTACTCTTGTGCGTACATCTCTTACGTCCGCTGCACGTTCCTTCATATATTCGTCATCCATTGATGCGAATATATTCGCAAACATCTCCGTAACTTCATACAGTGCATAAACAGCATTCACCTTATTTTGCTCGACCATTTCTTTCACTTGAGACGCAATTTCAGGATCACGCAAAATTTGAATATGCGCATCAAAAATCATCGCATGTTCCTCATCCATCGTTTCCGCTGTTTTATCACGAATCACTTTCAATTCTTTCTCACTTTGATCAATTGCTTCTTCTAACTTCTTTAATTCCTTAAGCGGATCACTAACTGACTTTTTCTCATAATCCAGTTCAACATGTTCCATCACAAATGCTTTCGCAATTGCGATACCCTCACTTGCTGCTACTCCATGAATTTTCATCTAATCATCCTTTTTTTATTTATATTATTTTTTATATCATCCAACTTCACATCTAAAAGTTAAAGATTGTCATTTCCAGGTTTAAATACTTGCACAAATAGTTCGAACAAAAGCACACCAATCAATACACCTAATCCATCAATCAGTACATCCACCAACGTTCCACTTCTCGCCGGAACAAATACTTGATGCACTTCATCACTCACCGCATAAAGCAAAGAAATACTCACCGCATATGTATAAATCACACGTTTTCGATAAAAATGTTGCCTCAACGCATTTACAAGTAAAATCACCAACACACTATATTCCCCCATATGTGCCAGCTTCCTCACAAGAAGATGCAACGCATCATCCCCAATATTTGGTATGATTATCCGTACAAAAGCACCAAGTATATCAACAAATCCACCAGATAAACTCGCCGATTCATCACCAGCTTGCGCAGATAATAAAAAAATAAATGCCATCCATAAAAGCACTGATAACCAAGATAGAAAAACAACTGCACCTTTTCTAGAATTCATAATCTAACCCAAACTCTTTTGCCAATTGATTGAACTCATGTTTCAATGCATCATTCAACACCAATCCATCTTTACGCTCAATCCTAGCAAGATACTCTTTTTCACCAGCTGTATATATTCTCTTTTCACCTTTTGCTTTTTTAGAATTTCTTAACTCACTCATAATCTCACTAACAATCCTTTTAAATGTCTCTTTACCCATAAACGCTTCAGGATCAATGGCGATAAAGAAATGTCCTAAACTATAAGGTCTAGATTGTCCTTTTTCATCTATTTCGGTTACTTGTTTCATATAATTTCCCATCTGCAAAGCACTTGATAACACCTCGACAATCGTCGCATATCCATACCCTTTGTATCCAGCAAGTTCTTCACCTTTACCACCAAGTGGATTGAGTGCCGCATCGCCAGACTTTAACATCCTAAGGATCTCTTTACTATCTGTCAAATCTTCTCCATCTCGATCAATCACCATACCCTTAGGAGTATCTACATTGTTTTTCTCATAAAACTCAATCTTACCACGTTGGATAATACTCGTAGCCGCATCTAACACAAAAGGAAACTCATCATTGCTAGGAAACCCCACAGTAAGCGGGTTCGTTCCCAACATATTTTCAACCCCAAAAGTAGGCGCAATACTTGGTCTAGCATTCGTTCCAGTCAAGCCAATCAAATCCTCATCAGTTGCCATTGTTGCGTAATACCCCGCAATCCCATAATGCGAACTATTACGAACACTCACCATCCCAATCCCATATTCCTTTGCCTTTTCAATCGCTATATCCATCGCTTTTTTGCTAATCACCATACCCATTCCATCATGACCATCAATCACCGCAGTAGCTTTAAAATCTTTGATGATTTCTAGATTCGTCACAGGATGCAATATCCCTCTTTTTATACGATCAATATATATTGCTTTAAATCGATTCACACCATGTGAATCGATTCCTCTTTTATCACTTTCTAATAATATATCTGCACAAATATCCGCATGTTTCTTTGGTACATCACATTTCATCAACACATCCACCATAAATTGATGCAATACTTCAAAGCGCACTTTTTTCATATTGACCTCCTATACATTCCTATTTTATCATAAATACCTTCTATTTAAAATAAAAGAGTAACCATCAGGTTACTCATCATGTCGATAAACTAGTTCACTATCCATATATGTGCGCAATACTTTTACGTCTTTCATTTCCTCTTTGTCAATCTCATAAATATCTCGATCCACTTCTATGCGATCTTGCATAAACACATCTTTAAAATGACCAGCTGGATTTTGATAACAACTAATCGCTTCTATCAATGGAAAAGCTTCTTCAATCAAAAACGGACCAAGTTCTGGATGTTTCAATGATTTTCTCGTCATCGCAGTATAAAGATTCAAGAATGGATCAACTGGCTCAACAGGTGCGTCCGTACTCAACAAAGTAGCAACGCCCTCTTTAAACATCGTATAGAATAGATAAGACTCTTTCGCACGCTCACCAATTCTTGATGAAATAATCGGAATATCACTATTCAAGAAAATCGGTTGAACAATCGAAGTAATCCCAAGTTCTTTCATTTTTTTAATTTGCCTTATATTCGCAAGTTGTGTATGTATAATCGCATACTCATGATTGTGTCTAGGAGATTCTTTCATAACTTTTTCAAACGCCCATAATAATTGATCAATTGTTCCATCACCAATCGCATGAATATGCGCATCCATATCCGCCTCATCTGCAATCTTCAACAAATCAATCAACTCATCATCTTTAAACGTCTTAATCCCTACTGTATCCATATCACTATAAGGTTCATTCATATAAGCAGTATGTCCACCTAAAGAACCATCCGCAAGCAATTTTAAAGGACCCATTTTAAAATTCTTATGGATCAATTTATTTGCGTACCCTTGATCAATAAAACGTTTCAAATCTGCTCTTTTAGGTAAATTCACTTGTTCAGTAATACGAACGCGTAATGTTCCTTCTTCATATGCTTCTTTCATTGCCTCTAAAACAACTTCAAAGTCAACATTCAGCATACTAAAGTCATCACTATACACCGTAGTCACACCTTTTGAAAGCAACAAATCATTCGCTACTTTTAAAAAGCCTTTAATATCTTCTTTACTAAAAGGTGGTAATGCATCATAAATAAGATTGATCGCTTGCTCAGTAAAAATACCCGTATCCAAATCAAAAGAACCGCCATCAACTTGTGGTCTAGCATCTCTAATATGTGCCAAATCTAACGCTGGATCATTGACACTAATGATATGCCCACAAGTACGAATCGCGACAATCGGAATTTCTTTACTCACCTGATTTAAATCTTCTTTTTCAATCATTCTCATCTCTTCAAAGACTGATTGATCCCACCCTCTAGCAAGCAATACTTCTTTCCCTTGCTTTAAGGATTCTTTTAAAATCTTTTGTACTTCTTTAATTGAATTTGCATTGCTCAAATCAACAATCGATGCACTATACCCGATACCGAGCACATGGAGGTGTGCATCATGAAATGCATTCATTATCATTCAATCACTTCCTTAGTATTATTATACCAAATATTTCACATAAAAGAACCTATTGTGCAAAAAAAAGTAGTGATGAACACTACCCTTACACTATTTTCGATGCACGATTTTTTTATTCAAAAACGCTTCTTCACTCATTTGTTCAAAATCATTTAACCAAGATTTTAAGGTTTCTTTTCTCACACCATACTTCGCTTGGAAAAAGATAAAAGGACTAATGCCTTCCAAATATTCACGACAAATTTTCGCTTTTTCAACTTGAGAATATCGTCTTCTTTTCGTTGGCTTTAATGCTTCATACCCACCATATCGGAACAATCCAATCCATTCCTTTAAGGTATCTTCATTGATGTCATATCGCTCCAGTAATTCACGTTGTCTGATTCCATCTAAAAAGTCTTTAATCACAGCTTTTCTAAATTTGATATCATAGTGTTTAACTGGCATATAGACCTCCTATAACATTTGTTACTTATATTTTATCACAAATAAGAGAGAACACAAAATATTTCATTCTCCCCCAACAATTATTATTCTAAAGAATCAAGCATTTCTAAAATCAATAACACAATTTCAGCCTGTTGTTCTTCTCTAGAAATTGTCGCTTCACCATCACCATTTTGTTCACCATAATGACCAAAATATGCGTGATTTCCACCAGTAATCAAAGCATAAACAGTATCACTAGGCAACAAGCTTTTACTATCCTCATATTGTTCTAGATCTAGTACTCCATCATTGGAGGCAGTAATCGATAATACAGGATACTTCGCATCACTCAGATTCGCACTATTAGCTGGATAAGAAGCCAGTAATATCAGTCCATCTATCAATACGTCATCTCCACTTAAAAACAAACTCGCACTCGCACCACCCAAAGAATGTCCCGCAAGCATTACTGGTAAATCATCATCAAATAATTCCTCATAATCCAAAAAAGCATCTTGATTCAGAATCGCCAAATTCAGAGGCATTTTCGGAATAAACACCCGAACTCCTTCTTCAGCCAAAGAAACCGCAAATGGTAAATAACTCGCTGCCTTCACCAGTCCTCCTTGATAATAAACCAAGTTCGCAACAGCTTCTCCATCAGGCTCAACAACATAATAATCACCATAGACTTCTACTTGATCACTATCCAATAAATCATTGGCACTTTCCATTGGATCATACGTACTCATGTTTAAGTAAATGAAAACACCCAAAAAAGCAACAAATAAGACAATACCAACAATCTTTACTACCTTAAACAGTTGTTTTCTCATTCTCCATGCACTCCTCACAAATACCATAAAACTCTAACTTATGTTTCTCCACATGAAAATGATGTTCTAACTGAATCTCTTCCTCAAAATCATGTACAGGGCAACTATGTACATGAATTACTTTATGACATCTTGTGCAGATCAAATGATGTGCATGCTCTTCATGCTTCAACTCATAAAACAGTTGCTTTTGATCATCCAAACTCACCGGACTCACAATCTCACATTCAATAAACGAATCCAATATACGATACACCGTCGAAAGAGAAATGGAATCATCAATCGCTTTCGCTCTTAAAAACAAATCATCAGCCGATAAAAACTCATCATGTTGATGAAGTAAATCAAGCAACAACAAACGATGTTTTGTTTTTTTCAATCCAACAGTTTTTAATAACTCACCAAACTTAGACTTTTTCACTTCTAAACCCTCCTAAGTTACGCATTCTTACCCCTAAGTATATCACAAGAAAGACAAACCCACTAAACAATACAATCGTTGAGCCACTAGGCAAATTGTATAAATATGATATCGATAATCCAAACAACACATTCACCACAGACAAGATTGCAGAATAGATCACCGTCTTTTTAAAACTGAGTCTCAACTGCATCACACTCACCATTGGAAAAATAATCAAACTACTAATCAACATTGTCCCAATCGCTCGAATCCCAATCGTAATTGTTACGGCGGTTAGTATCGCCAACATCACATTGAATCGTTTTGTTTTGATTCCATTGATTCGCGCAAACTCTTCATCATACACAAGCGCAAACAACTCTTGATAAAACACCAACACAAGCGTAATAATCACCAAAGAAACACCCACACTTAAGTAAACATCTATACTCTGTATTGTCAAAATACTTCCAAACAAATAACTATACAAATCAACATTAAACCCACCATTCAAACTCGCAAGCACAGTCCCTAAAGCTAACCCCATCGTCGCAATCAAACCAATCGCACTATCTCCATGCATTGAAGCTTTTTCATTCATCTTTAACACCAAAATCGCTGCCAAAGAGACTATTGGTAAAGTAAATAATGTTGGCGCACTACCAAGTGTTAAGGCAATCGCCACCGTCGCAAATGCGACGTGGCTTAACCCATGTCCAATCATCGAAAACTTCTTCAACACCAAAAATGAACCAATCAAACTCGCACTTAACGCAATACTCACCCCAACAACAAATGCACGAATCATAAACCCATAAGAAAACGCCTCTAATAAATCACCAATCATTGTTTCATCTCCTTTTTCATCATCTCATGTCCACAAGCACTTTTCGCATGCAAGTGAATATAAGGAGAATGTTTTGTATTTTTACAAAACTCATCAAACGGTCCATCATATTCTAATACTTGATTCAAGTAAATCACATGATCAATATACTCTCCAACCGTTGCCAAATCATGGGTAATTAAAATGATTGTTGTTTCTTTTTCTTCATTTAGTGATTTTAACAAATCCAAAAACGTTTGCTCAATCACAGAATCAAGCGCACTTGTTGGTTCATCTAATATCAATACATCAGGATCACTAATCAGTGCACGCGCAAGCATCACACGTTGTTGTTGCCCACCACTTAAGTTCCCAATTCTTTTTTTTAGTAAATGCATAATTCCTAACTCATGAAAGATTCTTTTCACTTTTGCTTTATCATTTTTGGTGAATCTTTTAGGAAATCTCTTTTCTTCTAATAATCCCATCAATGCAACTTCCTCAGCCGTTGCTGGAAACAATCCCTCTGCACGCATAATATGTTGTGGCAAATATCCCACCTTTAAATCATCCATAAAGGTGATGTTCCCACTACTAATATCAAGTGCCCCAAGCAAGGCTTTAATCAGTGTGGTTTTTCCACTACCATTTTCACCAATCACGCCAACAAAGTCACCTTTTTGTATCTCAAAGGTGACATCTTTGATGGCTGTATGAAACTGATATTTTACCGTCAAATTTTCTACTTTAATGTGCGTGGTCTGTTTCATCATAACCAAGTCCTATTCTATATTGGATTAAATTGTGTTCCATCATGTCAAGGAATGTTAATCCCTCATCAAATTCACTCTTTGATAAATTCCCACCAGAATAAATATATAATATTTCTGCCCCTGTCTGCTCAACAATCGCATTCGCCACAGTTTGTGAAAGCAATGTTTCACTAAACAAATATCCAATGTTGAATTCATTCATCACATCAATCATATTCGCAATTCTTGCGGGAGTAGGTTCTGCGTCTGTAGAAAACCCTTCATAAGGATTGATGTATTCAAGATCATAACGTTCGATAAAATATCCTATCGCATTATGTCCACCATGCATCAAAATATCAACCGCACGTTCTTCTTTTAAATGTAAGAACTCTTCATGTAAATGGTCTAACTCTTCAAGATACACTTCTTTATTTTCTCTAATAACATCAACATCATCTTCAAGCAAACGTTCCAATTCAAGCGCAATCGCATTCACCATCAATTTCGCATTTAGTGGGTCTGCCCAGTAATGTGGATCAGCGTCACCATGATCATGGTCATCCTCTTCATCACCATGATCTTCTTCAAGCAAAATCACAAACTCACTCAAATTCATCACCCTTAGATCACCAACATCATTCGCCGCTAAAAAATCTTCAACCCAAGGCTCCAACATATCAGAACTATAAATCAACAAATCAGCATTCAACAAATCAATCACCGTACTTGGTGTTGGCTCATACGTATGTGCACTCACACCAGGTGGTAATGTTAGACTAAGGTCTACTTTATCTCCCGCCAAACTTCTCACCATATCATATTGTGGAAAGAGTGTCGTTACAACACGTACTTCCCCATTATCTTCAGTACCCCTGCACGCACTAAGCACTCCAACACTTAATACTATACTTAATACAACCATTATTTTTTTCATCATATAACCTCCTGTGTTTTTACAAGATGATTATAGATGCAAATATAGCTAAATGCAAATGATTTGCATTTGTAGATAGATGTAAAAAAAGAAGGCGGATTTCCGCCTTCTTTTACTCTTCTATAAAATAATCTAACGCAGTTTTTAACTGTGAATCATTGTCGATATCTTTTTGATACTCACCTAAGAATGTATTGATCACACTCATCGTCATTTGATCAACATTCCCCGTAACTTCTAATCCATTCATAAACTGAATATCTTCAATAGCCAATGATGTATCGATATCATAATACCCATCAGTTCTCACAGTATACCCCATAGCATTTATTATCACTTGTAAATTACTAATGCGCTGTGACACTGTATCATACATGATGACCTCATCTTCTTCTAAGATGATTTTCCAAGCAGTTTCAACTGGCAATAAAGGAGACTCAATATCAGGAATAATTCCATCTGTTCCACCTTGATAATGCACCCAGTTATCATTCGCTGTTAACCATTTACCAATCGTAATATTCAACGCATCTCCCTCAGTCACACTCACAAGTTTTGTTTGTTGCATCGTTCCTTTACCATAAGAGGTTGTTCCAACAATATTGTAACCTCCATGTTCTTGCATCGCACTCGCAAATACTTCTGAAGCACTCGCACTACCACCATTGATTAATGTTACTATATCATATGGTTTTAATGATGGACGATAACTAAACAAATCTTGTGATTGACTCACGCCACCTGATAAATATTCCAGTGAAAAGATTGGATTCCCATCATTCACCAAAAACTCACGCAACATCATCAACACAGTATCTAGTCTTCCACCACCATTGTTTCTTAAATCAATGATCAATCCTTCAATATTTTGTTGTTCTAATGCATCTACTGCATCACCAAACAATTGTCCTGTTTCATCACCAAACGTACTCACAGTAATCAGCCCATACATTGCACCTTCACGTTCAATCACTTCATAAACTACCGTCGGATTATCAATCACACGTCGCTCTAAATGGAAGATAATTAAATTACTTACACCAACGCGCTCAATTCCAATATGAACATACGTTCCTTCTTCTCCTAATATCTTATTTACAACTTCATACAAGTTCTGACCTGTCACTTCCTCACCATCAACCGTACGAATGATATCACCAACCATAATACCTTCTTCTTCAGCCGCACCACCATTGATGACACCATCAACAATGATCGAATCATCAATGTATTGTACTCTTACACCAATACCAACATACGTTTCTCCAAATCCACCTTGGTATTGCGCTGCTGCTTCCGCATCAAAATAATTCGTAAACGGATCTTCAAGCACATCAATCATTCCTTGGAGTGCACCTTCAAATAGTAATGCCTCACTCGGATTTTTATAATGGTCCCTCATCAACATATTCATCACTTCATCAAAGATCAGTTCTTCTAATATTTTTTCATCTTCTACTTCTGGATAATCCGCAAACATCGCAATCCTTAAAACAACTTCTTCTCCCTCATAAGTAATCGTGATATCATGTACACCTTCTTCTGAAAACTTCACGACATCATTGATGGAAAGCATATCATTTGTTACATTGACATACTCAATTGACTCATCACTATATCTCACTTCTAAGATGATATCTGATACATCAAATGTATCAATCAACGCATAAGGATCATAACTCTCTTCATAGATTGAGACCTCTTCAATTACTTCACTTTCGGTTAAATTAACCATAAATGAAGTAAACAAATTCGCATATTCCACTTCGACTTCAACAGTACCAGCTTCTTCAACACTATTGACATCAGTTAAAATCATACTATCTGACAATTTTACACTAGATAAAAACTCATTACTAAAAATCAGCGCAAGCTCAATACCATCAACACTAAAATGCCCTACTTGATATGACTCTTGCACCGTATTCATATTCACCGATATACCGTCCAAATAAACCTCTTCATCATTTGGTGTTTCCGCTGGACTACATGCACCAAGCATGAATACTCCAAACAACAATACAAAGACCAACGCTATTTTAATTTTATATGTTCTCATTATCACCACTCCTATGTATCAAATATTATAACATTAATACCTCAAAAAAACACAAAAAAAATATGGTGGACATCATCCACCATATTTCACATAATAGTTTTAACTGATTGTCTTTTCAACAATTCTTCTTAGTGAAAAAAAACAACTATTCATCATTTTACTACTCGTCTTCTTTGTCGTACTGTTTTTCGCCATCATCTTATGCATCTTATTCTTGAGAGTTAATATAAATTTCACCACTTAATGCATTGACTTCAATTTCATACTCTTGATCATCATAATAAAATCCAACTTGATAATATGCGACTCCACTTTCTATTTCCTGATTGAACTCCAAATCAACAGTTAAACTAAGATCAATTTCTAATTCTTCTTCAAGAAGAATACTTATTTCTTCAACTGTTAAAGCATTTTCAGGAAATTCAGCATCTTCATCCATTTCTACGTCCTCAGCAAGTACCTCTTCATCTATTTCTGTGTCGTCAACGAGTACCTCTTCATCTATTTCTGTGTCTTCAACGAGTGCCTCTTCATCTATTTTTGTATCCTCAACGAGTACCTCTTCATCTACTATTGAGTCTTCGCCAAGGCTGTCGGATTCCTCTTCATTATCATATTCTTCTTCGTCCTCTTCATCATCATACTCATAGCCATCTTCATCATTCGAATTGGAAAAGATAAATCCGGTCTCTGCATTGACAGAAAGTTCATACTCTTGCCCGTTGTAAACAAACGCTATATCGTAAAAAGCAATTCCATTTTCTTCGTCCAAATCAAAGTCAAGATCTTGCACTAATGATTGCGTTAATCCCAATTCTTGAAGAACCAACTCTAAGATTTCTTCTTCTGACAATATATTGTCATAAATTGGATCGTCGTAATCATCTGAAGGGTCTTCTGCATCATCAATTGCTTCACTCGTTGTTTTAAGAATGGTTCCTTGTTTGGCATCTACGATAACCGTATATTCAAATGCAATCGTTACGATTTCAACTTCATACACCATAAGACCATCTTCTTGTTCTAATTCCAAATCATATTCCACTACGTCACTTTCCTCTAAATTTAGATAAGTTCGTATGTTTTCATAAATCGTTGCCTGTGAAATGATTTCTAAATCACTTGCATTTCCAGTATGTTTTACATCATCAAGGACATAGTTTTTCGCTTCCAACAACAAGTTTAAATCATTGATGGATAGTCTAGCCAAATCGTCCACAATCATCCTTGAATCAATTTGGATTATTCTTAGAACCAACTCTGCTTTTGCTTCTGATATATCCAATCTCTCAGCTAAATCTTCCGCATCTTGTTCTACATTTAACGTTTGTGTAATGACCGAACCATTAATAGAACTACCACTTAAAATATTGTTGATGATTGCAGTAAGTTTATTGATGATTTCATCTTTATGTAAATCATCCTCACTTCGAACTGACAACAATATCGAGTTCGTAAAATTGCTAATGTATCCATTCGCGACCATAGAACCTATCAATGCATTGATCGCAACGTCTGAGTCAACTCCAATGAGATCCATATCACCAATAATGATGTTTGCATCTTCGTTATTCTTAATGACATTGATGACTTTATCTTCTTCATCTAACTCTAAAACCAGACTTGGATTTACATCAATCGCTACAACTGAATAGACCGATGGATTCTGATTTGGTCCAACGCCAATTACGGCGAAGAATAAAACAGCGAAAACAACGATAGCGGTGAATGAATATGTAAAAGAACGTCGATGGAATAAAACTCGCATACGGTCCCATATTGAGTTTCTCACTTTCGCTTCATTCATTTTTGGACATTGTTCCAAAATCGATTGGAAAATCTCTGGTTTTTTCTGATTGAATTCTTCATAGATTTTTTGTTCAACATCTTTATGTTTCATATTCATTCACCTCCAATACGTTACGTAATTTTTCTAAGGAACGCCGATATTTCGATAAAACAGTAGACAAAGGCATATCCATTATCTTCGCAATGTCCTTGTGTTTGATATTTGACATCGCATGCATCGTCACAATTTGTCGTTCATCATCTTTTAACTCACTTAACAATAGTTTTGTTATATTTTCCTTGTATGTATCTTCAACCACGGTATTATCTGTTCCTATATCATATAAATCATCTAAGTCAATATGCGTATGTTTTTCTTTATTTCGCAGCAACATATATGCATGATTGCGAGTAATCGTAAATATCCAAGCCATCGCTTTTCCTTGAGGTTTATAACTTGAGATTTTTTCATAGATACTGATAAATGTATTTTGGACAATATCTTCAGCATCAGCTTGATTTCCAACAATCGACATAGCCAGTCCAAATACAGCCCCACTAGCTTGATTGTAAAGTTGCTCAAAAGCACGAGCATCATAATTAGAGACTCGCTTCATTAGTTTATCACTGATATTAAGTGTTTCTTTATTGTAGTTTGAGTGCATATTACACCTCAATTCACAACGCTTATTTTTATCAGTATATCATATAATGAAACGAGGTACTAACAATTTGCAATAGTCCAAGACCGATTCTGATAATAGAAAATCGGTCTTGTTTTAACTATCGCATGACCTATTACCTAGTAAATCTTTGTAATCATCTTACTGATAGCATTATTTGATTATTCAGTGATCAATTCACCTTTAATGACTAAGTCTTCTAATACACCCTCACCATGTGGTGAACTCATAATCGCTTCTGTTACATCTGCCCCAGCACAAACTCCAGCGTGACATCCGTTTTCCCAATCTTCATGATTCGTAACATCATATATTAGACCATTAACAGCGATGTATGCATCTTGACCATCTAATCCATTATACATTGACAATTCTGATAATGTTAAATACAAATATGGATCAGTTGGTTCATCTGTTGTTGGTTCATCTGTTGTTGGTTCATCTGTTGTTGGTTCTTCTTCATCCATCTCTTCGTCATCTAAATCTTCTTCATCGTCATAATCTTCTTCATCATCATAATCTTCTTCATCGTCATCATCATCTTGTTCTTGAGAAATTGAGAAGATTTCACCGCTTATTGCATTAATTTCAACTTCATACTCTTGACCTTCGTAATAAAACTCAACTTCATAGTATGCGATTCCATTATCCATTTCTTGATCAAATTCTAACTCAACCGCTAAACTAAAATCAATTTCAAGTTCTGTTTCAATAAGATTACTGATTTCTTCAACACTTAAGGCATCTTCTGGAAATACGTCATCGTCATCATCGTCGTCATCAGTCTCAACAAATACACTTCCATCTTTAGCGTTGATCATGATTTCGAACTCTTCTAAATCTGTTTCGATTTCAATAGCGTACACCATTGTTCCTTCTTCTTGTTCTAATTCTACTTCGAATTCTACAACATTCACTTCATCCACACCAAGTTCTTCAAGCGCTGTTTGATATGCACTAGAAGCAGTGATCAATCCAAGTTCACTTGCAGATCCTGTTTTTTCAATATTATCCATCGCATAATCTTTTGCCTCAAGCAATAAATTCAAGTCATTGATAGATAAGATAGCCAACTCTTCTACTGTCATACGAGCATCGATTTCAATAATATCTAAAATAAGTTCTGCTTTTGCTTCAGAAATATCAAATCTCTCTGCCAATTCCTCTGCATCGTCATCAAAATCTAAACGTTGTGTAATGACCGCTCCATCAATAGAACTTCCTAACAAATACTCATTCACTGCTTGCGCTAAAGTTGCCATTAAATCTGCTTCATGCGTCTCATCATCACTTTGTACTGATAATAATATAGAGTTTGCTAACTCCGAAATGTACCCATTTGCGACCATAGAACCAATTAGTGCATTAATAGCGACATTATAATCTACACCAATCAAATCCATATCACCAATAATTCCTTCTGCATCCTCATTGTTTAGAATCACATTGATTACTTCATCATTTTCATCCAACTCTAATACAATACTAGGATTCACATCAATCGCAATCGTTGATGCTGCCTTTGCTGTAGTTCCTGTACATGCTGATAATACTACTGTAAGAACTACCAATAAACCTACCATTAAACTTCTTTTCATTTTAAAATCATCCTTTCAAATTTTTGGTCTTCACTATACTAATGCAAGATGATCGATAAATATTGCAAATATCTAAAAAAAAATAAAAAAATATGGTGGAAAATTTCCACCATATTCACTGAATTGCTTTAAACTGATTGGTTTTTTCATTATAAGCATACCCAATATTTTTTAACTTCTGTTTTAATAAATTAAGATCAATATTGAGTCCTTCTTGTAATTCCTCAAGTGAGTCATAATAATCTCTCAAATCCATATTGATGATCCCTAGTAAGATATAAGGATCCATATTCAAATCAAGCATCATACCAACTCCTTTTCTAAGTATAGTATAACACAATCTTTTTTATTTTAAATATTCACGAATATTGCGCATCTCCGCATTTGGATCTTTATACCAGTTACTCTCAAACACATGATACACTTTCCAACCACGTGCTTCTAAGTATTTTTCTTGATGAATCAGATCTTTCCGTGCATTCTTCATCATCCCTGATTCACAAATAATCCCCAAACTATAGACTTTTTCTTCCTCATCATAAACAGCTAGATTAATGTTATAATCCCCAATACCAATGTTACGATACACTGTATATCCACCTTTTTCTAACCTCGAAGTAATCTCACCTTCTAGATGACTCACCACTGCCTCACCAGATAATTCATCACTCTGACTTAATTGATGCAGTACCTCTTTTGCCATCTTACTATCTTTTTTTGATACATAATAACAATATCTCATATAATCTTTTAACAACTTCGGACCAACACTTTTTAAATCCTCTACTTTTAATTCTTCAGGATAAAGTGAAGAAACAAAATAAATCTTTTGTTTCGCTCTAGATATCGCAACATTTAATCGATTTTGTCCACCTTCATTATTGAGCCAACCAAACTGACGACGAATCACACCATCCGTGTTTCTACCATACCCCATAGAGAAGATAATAATATCTCGTTCATCACCCTGAACATTCTCAATGTTCTTCACAAACAAACTTTGATCCTCATCATCTTCAGTTCGAAACAACTCACGTTCAAACATCTTTTGATATTTCCCACGCTTAAACAACTCTTCATCAATATAATCTTCAATCAAATCACGCTGTGTACTATTAAACGTAATGACACCAATCGTTTCATTATTTTCACGTTCTCTAAAAATCTTACGAAGCAAAGAAATCACTTTTTTCGCCTCCGCATGATTCTTTCTTTGTTCAAACAACCCATCTTTCACATAAATATATTCAATCGGTGGTTTTTTACTTGTATTTTGATTTGGAGAAACGGTTAATTTCCCCTCATAAAACGCATAATTGCTAAAGGCAATCAACTCTTCATATTTACTACGATAATGATAATTGAGTATTGTTTCTTTGTATCTGTAACGCGCCAAATCAAGTAGACTCTTTGCGTCCATTGATACATCACGAATCAATGAATCTTCATAAAATTCATCATCATCTTCCAAACGACCAATTCCCAAACTAGAAGGACGAAGTTGTTTGGTATCTCCCGCAATGACAACCTTCTTCGCACGATAAATCGTTGGTATTCCTTTTTCGACATACATCTGTGATGCCTCATCAAAAATCACAACATCAAACATACCATAAATCAACGGAACAACCCCACTCACAACCTCAGGGGTCATCATCCATACACGCATATGACTCGTAAGCTCTAACTGGAAGTAATCAATAAATGCCTTGACACTCATTTTTCTCGTACTATCTAATATTCTCTTAATATCCATGATTCTTTTCGTATCAGAAAACGCAAGCGCATGCTTATAAAGTTCCATCTCAAAACTCTCTTCGGTTACACTTCTTTTTTCTTTCATCAATGTTTCAAGTTCACTTTTCTTCTCACGATACTTCTCAATAATAAACAAATACTCCTGATTCTTCGCCTCAAAATCTTCTAAGAACCCAGTATAAAACGCGTCAAACAAATAATGACGAATCTTCACCACATCATGATTCTTAAGTAAATCCTCACCAAGCAACATATCCAAAAACAACAATTCTTCTTTGGATAATTTATCATGTTTCGTTTGATGTTTACTCAAACGATAAAATTCTTCTTTCATGTATTCATGTAATGTACTATCTTCAAAAAGCAACTTCATGTAAGCTTTATCCACTCTTTTTTTGTTTGTTAAAAAGAGTAGATCATTAGAATGTTTTTCTATAAAACGTTTCTTAAGAGATCTTTTCTTAAAAAATCCCGCATGATTCATTTGCGCACTCACAACCAAAAAGTCAGTATCAAACTGATCAAATACAAGCTTTTGTGAACGTGACATCTTCCTATTCAACTTTTTAAAGAGTGGATACTCTTTTAAAATTTTATGATATGCTAAATAATCTTCCAAATGTTTCTTTTGATCAAACGTCGATTCAATCCCATTAAGCAACTTCACACTCGGATACTTAAACCATTTTTTGAATAGATGATACACATTCTTAGGTGATAAGTCACTTAAAACATCTTTATCACGCACATAGCGATGATATAGTTTATGGATTTCCACATCAGTAAACGTTTGATGATATAGTAAATCAAGTGATCGATCTAACGTCTTTAAAATCTCTTCAATGTCTTCTTCTAATGAATAAATATCATTGTTGAGTGTTCTCACTGGCGCTGGTGGATCAATAAACTGTTTTAACTGATGATAAAACGCTTGTTTATTTTCCGCATCATCAATAAACATCGCATAACGTGACGCATTTTTTAAACGACTATAAATCACATCAAGCGCGACTTTTTTCTCACTCACCACAAGGACATTTTGGTTCTTCATGATCGCACTAGCGATCAAAGAAGTAATCGTTTGACTTTTCCCTGTACCAGGAGGACCCCAAATAACCAACTTTTGTTCTTTATTGAGTAAATCAATCACTTTTTCTTGTGCATAATTTAACTCATTGATGTAAGACAAATGGTTTTCCTTCACATCAACTGTATCCGGATCAAATGGACGTTTTTCTTCTTCGGCATACAAATATTTCTCATCAATCAATCCTTCTAACAAATCATTATACATATTACTATTCAGTATTTGATTGATGTCTTTTTGAATCATCGATGAATAGAGTTTATATCGTCCTAATGTTACATACTCTTTAATCTCAAACGATCCTTTTTTGCGTTTCCCAAACTCTTGTTTCGTCATGCTTGGGTATTCAAAAAAATCAAATGACACATGGTTTTCATGAATCAGGATCCCATTTTTTTGATAAAACGGAATCACCACTTCTTTTAACACTTTCTTACCAAACGCATCAATAAAAGGCGTCACTGGATCAATATCATTTTTCTCCATCTTTGACGTCGCAAGTAATAAATCACGGTTAAAGATAATGTCTTTATCTTTGTCTTTTTTGATACTAAAGTTACGTTTATCACGCGTTAATTTCACAGGAAAATAAAGCAGTGGCGCACGTATCGCAAACGAATCTTTCTTAAAGATTCCCTCCACATAAGGATACCCTAAATACAAATCATACGATCCACTTTCTTTTAAATCTTTATTGGTCTCACGATAAAGGGTCGTCATGTGACGATCCAAATTATCTTTATCTTTTCCTTTGAAGGATAATTTCAATACACTACGTTTTTTATTCGTAAAAAACTCTTCTAAATCTTCACGCACATCTAACAAGCTCAAATCAAACGCATGCTTCTTTGTGACTCTCCCCATATAAAGATTTGGATTACGTCTAGAAATGTTTGTGAGTCGGTCCTTATAATGGTCTAAGACCTTATAAGCACCCTTCGATACTTTTACTTCTCTCACACTCGCATTTTGATAGGCCAAAATCACTTTTAAGAAACGTGATGCATATTCATTCATGAATACATCACCAATACCACCAATCGCTAAAAAGTCACTCAATTTCAGTGGTCTTTTTTCACGTATCTCATAAAGTACCGTATCACTACACACCAAAGGAGCACGCTCACCTTTTGCGCGTGCTTCTTCTTTTATATCTTCTCTTACTTGATCTAACTGTTCTAATAATACATCTTTTCTTAACACTATATCACCCACTTAATTCCTTATATCTAGCATACCATTTTTCCAAGAAAAAAGGTAGTATCATTTGTCACGAAAATGATACTACCATTATTTTATTCTAACTCACTCACCGGTTTGATATAGTCACTAAGTTCTTTCCAATATTCATCTTCAAGATATGCCTCATATGAATCATCTGGGACATAAATAACTGGCATTCCCTCATAAAAACTCATATGAGTATCAGTAATTGATCCATCATCAACGATGCTTCTTAAAAGAACAATGTTTTCTACACTACCACCACGAAATGCATCTTCATCAATGAATTCTACACTAGAAGGCACAGTCAAAGTATTTAAATATTGACTATGCATAAATGCATAACTAGCGATGTTCTTAGTAGAACTATCCAATGTGTAGGAATAAAAAAACAGTTTCTGAGGATAATACACGAAAGTATCTCCTAAGTATATTATATTAGCCATATTAGAATGTATATTGTAAGGACTATATTTTTGAAAAGCAATATCAACTAAAGCAGGAGTGTTCTCAAAGATTCCTCCATTAAAGTCCTTGTATCTTCCAAGAAAGGTGATAGAAGTCAAGTGTTCTAAGTTTGAGAATGCCGCTTTATCTATTGCTAAAAAATCTGTATCATCATAATACATAAGACTGATCTTTACTATATAAACAGCGTGCGTTTCACCATTAGGAACTTCTCTATAAATGATATCAAGCACTTCTTCAACGGGGCACCCATCCTCATAAGCCCAATACGCACCATCTGTATCAATTTTTGTACATATATTCGGATCAGTATCGGTCAGTTCAATCAGAGACTGTTCATTCATATGAGCAGTCAAATCTCCTTTATGTCCACCATAAAAAGTGATGAGTTCTAAAGATGATATCCCATCAAAAGCACCCCTAGTGATATGTTCTAAAGAAACAGGCAAATACACTTCCTTTAAACCTTCTTTTGTAAATGCTCCTGTGTCAATTTTACGCACTGTATGCCCTTCAATTGTAGAAGGCACTTTCAGATAAGAAGCATCCCCTTTATAAGAGGTAATAGTGACACTTCCATCAATTGCGTCCACAATATAGTCAAACAACTCATCAATCTCAGTATGCATCATCGACATCGGATAAAACAACCTTACACCTTCTTGTGTATCATCGTCATCTATATAATCCATAAAGGATTCATTAGGAACGTAAATATCAGGCCAAGATTCATCTAAGTTAATCACTGTCAAACGTCCATCATCCATTGTACGATTGATGACGATATATTCAATAGAGCTGTGAAAAGTTAACCAGTTTCCCAAATACTCTACCGATGAAGGAAATGCTAAAAAGAATAATTTTTTCGTTTCCGCAAATGCAGAATCATTCACGTCTTCTACTGTCGACGCAATCACTACTTCTTCTAAATACTCTTGTCCATAAAAAGCACTGCGACCAATTCTTGTGGTTCCTTCTAAAATATGATAACTTGATGCTTCTTTCATCCTTGGATACTGAAGCAAAGACTGATTGTATTGATTCACAGAATAAAGAACGCCTTCATCAGAAAAGAAATACTCGTTTGCCTCTTCTACATGAATCGTTTCTAATGCTCGAAATTCACTTAAGCCATAAACAAACCCGTGATAATTAGCAGGAATAAATAATTCTTTTAGATAATCATTTTCATCAAATATATCTCGACCACTACCCCTCACACTAGCAGGAATCCTATACTCTTCCATCGTTAATCCACTTGGGTAATAATACAGTGTAGCCATATTTTTGCTATACACCACACCATCTACTACGCTATAAGCATCACTATCGCCAAACGACACATTTGTTAAACTAGGTACTTCTTCAAAGATTGTACCTTCAAACAAACGATAACGATCTGGAAAAGAAATCTCTTTTAACGCAGGTAAGTAGCTAAAAGCATGATCCCCTATTTCTAAACTAGAAAGACCATCATCATAAAATCTCTTATCCATCAACAGTCCATAAGTGATGATTTCCTTATCTCCAACAATAACCGCCTCTGATATAGACAATACTTCTTTGATCGGACAAGGTTCTTCAAAATACACACCGTCATCTTGATTTACTTCCTTACAAACATCTCCATAATCCGCTAACATCGCTTCGTATGTTTCTTTATTTACAGACAAAGTTTCTTCTCCATGGTATTCTCCATAAAAAGAAATCTTCTCTAAGCTTTCTAGATGAGAAAAAACACCTTCTTGGATATAGGTGACTGTTTTAGGAATCTTTATTTCTTTGATATTCGCACGAGCCCTATCTACTGAAAAATTACGCAATTCTTCTAATAACACACCATCAAAAGAAGAGGGTATTGTTAAAACACTCGCTTCTCCAGTGTAATAAATACTTGTAATCTCACGCCATTTCCCCTCACTAATCGCTACTAAAAAGACATCATCAATATCTTCAAACTTCGCAGTTAATGTTATACTCTCTTCAACAGTATATTCATCATAATAGACATCTTCCCCATCACTCCAACCAAGAAAAATCAAACCTTCTTCTTCAATAATCGGTAAGTCTATGACTTCACCATTATCTAAATCATCATATTCCTCAACTATTTCTTCACTATTCATCAATATCAAAGATTGCTTCTCTATATTTGGCTCTTCTTTACAACCACTAAGCATCATACCAAACAATACAATCCCGATCATTATCCCAAACTTTTTCATGTTCATTATCCCCCTAGTATCTATTTGTCTCTTCAATCATATCATTTTCTTTATGGCTATTCAAATGTCCTTAGTTCTTATCTTCACAACCATTATACCTTGTTTCATCATTGATGAACAGCGCGTTTATGTCCGATTTATCGGTCTATGAATACTATTTCACTATATATTATGTAAAAGAGGTACTAGCCTCTGGCTAGTACCTCTTAATATTTCTTTTTTACTCAGTAGGAACAACTATCTCAACACTCTCATACTTAGGAGTAAAGGTAAACGTCATTCTTGTATGTTCACTCGTATACTCAAACACAAATGACACAAGTTGTTTTGTTACTTCATTTACCCTCACTGTAATCTCATTACTCTCTACCATCGAAATATCTGTACCAAAAATACTACGAACACTACCAATAGTCAGTTCACCAGATAATATATGCACATCACCATCTATTTGTATCTCATAACTCACAAAATTGTCCTTAGTAAGACCTTTAAGCAACATCTCACCATCAACATACTCTTCAAAAGTAATGGCCTCATAAGCCAAATCTTCACCATCTACTTCAGTAATCATTTCACCATCTTGATAATAGGTTGTAAACTCTGTTTCAATGTATTCATTTTCAACATCAAACGGACCAATTTCTTTTTCATAATAATACGTTTCTCCCAAAATACTTCCACTACGGTTGATCATTTGTTCCACCAATTGATGATGAATAATGATTCCACTCAAATACTGTTTTACTTCTACTTTGACACCAAACGTATCTTCTACATCATAATTACTTAACACATCTTTAAATATATCAAATTCATCGACCTCAACGATTTCATCATCACCCTTACAAGCACTAAGTGTAAAGACCACCAACAAAGAAAGGACAAGCACAATCAACTTTTTCATACAAGATCCCTCCTTTTAATTTCTTCTAGGGTTGCCAAAGTGGTGTTTCCAATATAAAGATCCATTGGGAAGATGTTCTCAACAATATCTCCAGCCAATTTATATTCATACTGGTATGTTTCAACCAATAAATTGTATTCCTCAATCACTTGACTTAAAGCAAGTGACTGTGCTTCTTGTTCACTTGGTATCAACAAATCAATATGATTCAATACTTCAATGATGTCTTCTCTTGAACTAAGACGCACTTCACCAATCGCTGAAATCATTGTTTCTACAGTACTTGTACTTAAATATGTTTTTTCACTAAATAAAGCAATATTGCTTCGTTCATAATTCATTGTTTCTTCTAAGTAAATACGGACTGAATATCTTGTATTTTCTTCTAAGAACGGAATCGTTGTACCATAGACAAACGGTCCCTGATCTACTGAAAAATAGATCAGATCAGATAAATCTTCACGAACAATCTGAATATAATCATCAAACACAAGTAATTCAAACTCACTTTCATCAATCACCCTAGGTGCTTTATTGATGACCAAAGTCGCTTCTAAAGTAAGTGACTGATAGTTCGGATGTGAAAGCGTCACACTTACTGTGTAACTTCCTGCATTGATGTAATGTAAATCATCATGATATTCAACCACAAGTTCATGATCATATTGCGCTATATTACCTGATAAACTAAATGTTTTTTCTGTACCATCATAAACATATTCACCAGCACTAAACGTAATCCCTTCAATCTCCGCAGGTGAAACAGTCAATACAGCCGCCATGTTCGCCACTGGATTATACCCGTCTTCGACAAAGACTTTTAACAAGACTACTTGCGACCCAGCTTCAATTCTTCGGTGATTCAAATATTCTACCCCAATGACACCTTCAGGTAATGTACCATCCAACAACAAAGTCTTTACTTCATCATCAAATACATGCGTTTCATCATGAAAACCTAACATACTTGTATCAACATCTGTACCGTTGATTGTTAAGGTTGCTTCTAAGATTTGATCATTGTGGCCTTCTAAAGAAACCATCGCAGTCACATGATACACACCAGAAGCAGTATACGTATTACTTGGTGTATATACTACAGTTGCCCCAGCAGGCATATTCTCTACTTCAAGTGTGTGTGCTACTCCATCATACTCAACCAACAATGAATCAAACACCAATCCTTCAATGTCCGCCGCTTCAATCACCAATCTTGCCTGCATAGGCGCTATTTCATAATAGTTTGGATCATTTGTAATGAATGATGCAGTCACTGTATAAATACCAACTGCACTTTGTCCATTGTTTAAATATTCTACACTCACACCAACTGGTAAAACACCAGTGATTGTTAATAGTTTTGTTTCACCATCATAAACTACTCTAACATGGTCAAATGTAATACCCGACATATCATATGTCGCTTTTTCAATCGTATATGTTCCATCAATCAACGTAATATCATAATTCGGATGAACAGCGTCAACTGTAATATCATATACACCCGCCGCTATATTACTTTCTCGATTGATAATAATATTCACTTCATCATGATAAACTGTTCCTTCAACTGTATAAGTAAGTTCTAATAATTCTTCACCATACACACTCGATTTATTCTCTGCTTGTATCATCAATACTTCTTTTTCAATCGTCAATGTCGCAGTCATTTGATATGGATCATATCCATTCATGATAATCGTCGCAGTTACGACATATTCACCCGCATCAACAAACTCATTTGTCATACTATAACTAACACTCGCACCTTCAGGTACATTCAGTAAATCTAATGCATGTATCTCACCATCATAGACAACACTCAAATCATCAAAAACAATATCCACATAATCATTATCTAAGACAGTTAAAATAGCACTCATGCTAGGTATATCTACATAATTAGGATCATCGCTTTGAAAATGCGCAATGACTTCATAAACACCAACTTCTTTTTGACCATTGTTCTCATAAGTCACACTCACACCAAATGGCAATGTCCCATCAATCAATAATGAACTAGTTCCACCATCAAACTCATAAGACGCATCATCAAAACTCACACCACTCATATCGTAAGATGCTTGTTCAATTGTTAAAGTCGCAGTCAATGTCATATCTTCATAACCATCTTTTGAGATGGTTGCTTCTACAGTATAACTACCCGCATTACGATAACTATTGTCTACGTTATATACAACACTCGCACCACTCGGTATATTCATCACCTGAATCGATTTTAACGTACCATCATACACGACACTCTTATCAATAAATGTCGGACCAAGAATCGTTGGCGCATCAATTGTTAAGGTTGTACTCATCGAATCAATCTCATGATAGTTTTGATAATCTCCATAAAACTCCGCCGTCACAGTATACGTACCAATCTCTGTTTTCCCGTTATTGATATAACTGACACTCACACCTTCAGGCAAAGTACCACTCACATACACATAATACGTATTGCCACCTCTTGTATAAGTCACCGGATGAAAAGAAACATTGCTCATATCATACGTCGCTTTGGTGATTTCTAAGGTACCATCAATCACACTCGCGACATAATTCTCATTATGCACAACCGCACTGAGCGCATGTACACCAACATCATAGCCATCTGTACTAAAGACCTCAATCTCTAAATCGTCCCCAGCTACTTTCCCATTCACTGTATACGCAATCGATCCAACACTATCATATACTCTCTCATGTGAACCAACCGTGACAGTAATAGCTTTCGGAACAATCTCAAGTGTTCCTTCTAAGGTAAACTGAAAAACACCATCTAAATACACATCCGCAGTAACTGTGTAACTACCGACATCTTTAAACTCATTATTACTATAATCAACACTTGCCCCAACAGGTAACCCACTCACTTCTAAAGAATGCATTTGTCCATCATAAGTCAAGGTTTGATTACCCATCACAATCTCTTCTTCTATCAAAGAATAAACTGCCTTCACTGTTTGATTACGCGTCGCGTAATCAAACGCTTCACTCCACTCTTTAAAGACCGTATTCTCTCTTAAAGGAACATCCGGCGCAACAATCACTTCATCTTCTTCATAGATCATACTTGATAAAAGATCATTGTTGTAATCAACAAACTTCACCAAAAACGCGGTATAAAAATCCACCATACCGTCGATATAATCAAGATCAATCTCCCCATAATCAGCACTAATAGTACGTTCACCATTGATACTCACACTACTCGATGTCAAAAGCGTACCTTCTTTTGCCTTAAAAGTGACAATCAAAAACGTATCTTCAACAACTAACCCTGTCTCATTAAAATAACTAAAGTGGATATCCCCATCATACACATCATCTTCAAAGAAGAGTGCTCCACCTTTATTGTTTACTTGATGTCCAACTTGTACACGCACTACTTCCAACATCTCTTCATCATACGTTAAGTTGAACTCACCAATCGATAAATCACTACCTTCTTCTATCTTGACATAAAGATCAAATGATTGATTTTGACTTCCTCCATAACTTGTCACATACAAGTCAGGATAATCTTCAACCAATAACCCTTCATCCATCTTCACTTCTTTACTCGTCACATTTGATTCGATATCTCTTAATTCATTATTCACCAACTTAGTCGCATCAAAACTAATACTCGAAGTAAACGCTGCTAGATCAACCACTTCAAGTCTTACTTGGAGTAATGGTTCACCATTTTCAATCACTTCATCACCAGCGTAAACAAACTCAGTATATCCTTCAGTACTTGTGATCATCCCATACAAACTACCATCACCTAAACTATCTCCAAATGATGCATCAAATGGAAAGAAATGACTCGCATCATACGTGACAATCGCTTCAAAGGCTGTTAAGTTTTGATAATCTTCAGCGTATACCTCAAATAAAACAATTGGCATAAGTCCTTCACTTTGTGATATTTTTGAATAGAAAGTAATCTCTTCAACAACAATTTCTTTTGCCTCTACGGTGATTGTTCCGTTAAACGGATCAATCACGATATCTTCATCTAATGCATTTTTCGCTTCATCAACAACAATTTCTACAGGATACAATCCCACAGGAGTGTCCACATCAACATTAAAGAATACTTCTAAAAGTAACCCTTCAACCGTGATATCTTCCCCATCATAATCAACATAGATCACACCATCTTCTTCAAAATCAACATCCAAACCTTCTACTAAGGAATCATCTTTCACATAGCCTACATCTAAATACGCATGATCATAAAAAATCGCAAAAGAAAACATCGATACATCCACATCTCCACTAAGGGAAACATCAATATATCCACTTCCTCCTTGCGATATACTTTCTTCACTCGCACTAAGTGCCATGTTCCCAACACTTGCGCTACTAAATTCACTCACACCAAAGACAAACAAAAAGAGCAACAACACAAGCATCATTCTTCGTAAATTGACCATCATAATCCCCCTAAAAAAAACGCCTTTATCAAAACAAATATTCCATATTGCTTACATCTATTAACTACTAATAGTATACTATAAGTAACAAAGCATCACAAGCATTCATTCTTATTTAGAAAAATTATCATCTTGCTTTATATCAACTCCATTCTCCCTTACAATAAAGATGTAACATCAAGTTCTTTATTAAAGGAGGAATGCACATGTTACCAACAATATTACTTGTCTTTCCACTTGTATTACTGTACGTGTGGTTGACATTCATCAACAAGAAAACAACAATAAAAGATACACCCACAGATTACAAGGAAAGATGTGCATACTGTGATATTTCTCACAGTATCCACTAACCATATAATAGAAAATATTCATTCACATGAAAGGATGATTCTATGCCAGCTATTTTATTACTAGTAGGACTCGTTGTCATGTTCTTAGTGATTAGCTTACTAAACAACTACAACACACAAGACAAGAATCCTGAACTAGAAGAATTAGACATCAGTGACCACTCTGTATCCTCATGTCAAACATGTGGACACACTGGTACATGTCAACACAAAATATTTTAATAATAATCCACCCGTGAGAACGGGTGGTTTTTCACCTACCCTATAAGGGTCTC
>ENA-OSAI01000059-OSAI01000059.1-marine-sediment-metagenome-genome-assembly--contig:-NODE-59-length-75990-cov-14.625667_pt1 | contig 75990 bp, 77 predicted proteins | sample MGYA00237871_ERZ529316 | MGnify/ENA primary metagenome ERZ529316 (study PRJEB26369, sample SAMN03142814) | marine sediment metagenome | biome: marine; feature: borehole; material: sediment...
ACGTACGGTGGTGTGAGAGGGGCGAAGTAGATTATCTACTTCCCTCTACTTGATTGAATATAATTAATCTTTTTTAACGGTCTCAGCCAAAGTTGAAGCGAGTCCTACCATTCCTTGCATATCTGAAGGAATAATTAATTTTGTTGCTTGGCCTTTAGAAACTTCAATCATAGATTTATAAGCTTCTAAGCGTAAGTAAGCTTCATCTGCTCCGGCTTTTTTAATCATTTCGATACCTTTCGCAGTTGCTGTTTGAACTTCGATGATTGCTTTTGCGCGACCTTCTGCTTCTTGAATTGCAGCTTCTTTTTCAGCGTTTGCACGGAGGATTCTTGATTCTTTATCTCCTTCAGCATTTAAGATTGCTGAGCGTTTATTACCTTCTGCAATTAAGATTGCTTGACGTCTTTCACGTTCTGCACGCATTTGTTTTTCCATTGCTTCGCGAATATCTTTTGGTGGAAGAATGTTTTTAACTTCTACACGGTTGATTTTGATACCCCAAGGGTCTGTTGCTTCATCTAAGATATTACGCATTTTAGTATTGATTAAATCACGAGATGTTAATGATTCATCAAGTTCTAATTCACCAATGATATTACGTAATGTAGTAGCTGTTAAATTTTCAATTGCGTGAATTGGTTGTTCTACACCATAGGTAAATAATTTTGGATCGGTTACTTGATAAAATACAACTGTGTCAATTTGCATTGTAACGTTATCCTTTGTGATAACTGGTTGTGGTGCAAAATCGACAACCTGTTCTTTGATTGATACTTTACGTTTAACACGATCAAAGAATGGAATAATGAAATGTAAACCTACATCTAGTGTTGCATGATATGCCCCTAAACGTTCTACGACATATCTGTTTGCTTGTTGTACGATTGTAAATGCTGCCCCGACAACAATTAATGTTAATACGATTAGTACTACTAATAAAATCCATCCTGCTCCCATAATACTGCCTCCTTCATTTTTTTAAAATGGGTAATCTATCCCTGCGTGAGATAAATAGGTTTCAGTTAATGTGTCACGCAAGGTTCTTTTCTTTCTTGTGAACGTAATCATAATCCAGTCAATGATAAATCCGATACCAAATGTGAAGGTCCAAAAAATATTTTTCCATAGAATTTCACGTAAGAATAGTGTCCAAAATGTGACTCTTCCCGATAGCTGGATTTTCAAGAATCTTCGACCGAATGTTTGTCCTTTTGTTATTAAAATGTAGATAAAATATAGTAATGTAAATCCGAAATAATAATATAATGCGGTATTTGTGTAATATGTATAAATGACGTTTTCAAGGTATTCGTTGTTGTTTAAAAAATCTTCTAACAAGTTTTGTTCTTTTTCTTGTAATTCTGTTTCGGTAATTAAACCCTCATCAAAATCATCATAATACCCTTCGAGGGTATTAAAATATTCAGTTTGGTTTTCTTCATAAATAGTCATTACTCGGTCATAATTGTCTGGTTGTAGCATATTGCTAACAAGTAAACTAAACAATAAACCTAAAATAAAAAGTAATGGTATTGCATCAAGTAAGTAGGACGCAAGTCGTTTAAAAGCACCTATTCTCATATAATTTTATTGACGATTAATTTAACACCTTCGATTGCTAAGACTTCTACGCGTTCATCCACATAAATATCTTCATCACCAGGAGTGATGGCCATCCAGTATTTTCCGTCAATCTTCACCTCTCCACGTTCCCCAACTTTGATTTCTTTTGTACAAATTGCAACCTTACCAATTAAACGGTCGGAATTTGTTCCTATTACGTTGGTTTTTAGATAATTTTTTACGATAGGACGTACACTCAATATCAGTGCAAAAGAAACGATAAAGAATACAATAACTTGAATAATTGGATTTGAACCTACGATTGCTAGCACAAATGCTATTAATGCTCCAACGCTAAACCAAATGCTTGTTAAATCCATTGTGTTCATTTCAATCAATGCAGCAAATATAATAATACTAAACCATACTATGATCCATATTTCTTCAATACCTAGCATATATTTACACCTCCGGATCCTTAAGATCGATAATTAATGCTGCTTCTATTTTACTCCATTTTGCCTTGAATTTAAAGGAATTGTTATCAGAAAAGTCAAGGTCAGAAACTTCTGCTACTTCTAACATAAATTTTTTGTTACAAACTCTAGCGTAACTAGCTCTTACAGTGATTTTGTGTTTTTTCTCTTCGGAGATGGCTCCAAGTTGAAATTCTTCTTTTGTGATAGGTTTTATTGCTATTTTCAAAGAGTCACTGTCTAAACCAAGGAGTACACTGTATGCATGTTCAAAATGTGAACTAGCTGCTTTGTTCAGGGTTATATTCGAATCGTAAAGGGTGGCTACACCCTCGTTCGGTTTTTTTGATACCCATTCAAACCCCATATAATCACCTCCAAATATTTTTTATACATTAATTTTACCACTTAATTACCGATAATGCAATATAATTATTTTTAATTATTTTGAATTTTGTATAAGATATTATATAATGCTTTAGAAGGTTGTGAGAAAATGGACAGTGAATTTATAAAATCATTTGAAAAGAGTCTAATTAAAACATATCGAAAAGAACTTTGGTCAAAATTTATAAAAGGAATAAAAAAGTATAATCTTATTGAAGATGGAGATAAAGTTGGTATTGCCATGAGTGGTGGAAAAGATAGCTTATTGATGGCAAAACTCTTTCAAGAACTTAAGCGCCATCCTTTAATGAATTTTGAAATAGAGTTTATTTCTATGGATCCAGGATTTAATGAAGATAATTTAGATTTGCATTTTGGTAATTCAGAAAAGTTAGGAATTCCTTTAAATATTAGTAGATCTGACATATTTGAAATCATTCAAAGAAAAACAGATGGATATCCATGTTATTTATGCGCACGTATGAGAAGAGGTTTCCTATATAATATGGCAAAAGAAAAAGGCTGTAATAAATTAGCCTTAGGTCATCATTTTGATGATGTAATAGAAACCACATTGATGAATGTTTTTTATGCTGGAACATTTAAAACAATGTTGCCCAAAGTCAAAAGTGCAAATTTTGAGGGATTAGAGCTAATTAGACCAATGTATCTTATTAAGGAAAAAGATATTATTAGAATCATGAATCATCACAATATTGAAACCATGGCTTGTGGTTGTGAAATTTCATCTTGTGATACCGCTAGTAAGAGAACAGAAACAAAAAAATTGATTGCCTCTTTAAAAGAAACTTTTAGTGATATCGATAAGAATATATTTAGAGCTGCTGAAAATGTAAATTTAGATAGCATCGCTAGGTATACAAAAAATGGAAAAGAATATTCGTATTATGATGACTATCAAGAAGATTAGATTTTTTTCATCCTTTATGTTAGAATAAAAATATATTAAAGAAAGCGTTTTATGTAAAGGAGGAAATATGCATAAAGAAATTCAACCATCGTCTATTTTAAGCCCAACTCCAGTTGTTTTAGTAGGTGCAATGGTCCATGGAAAAGCAAATTTTTCAAGCATATCTACGATTGGTAAAGTGGGTGTAAATCCCCCGCTGATTGCAGTTTCACTTAAGAAAGATAGCATTAGTGTGATTGGCATTGATGAATTTAAAATGTTTAGTGTGAATTTACCATCTAGTGAATTACTAAAAAGAGTTGATGTTTGTCGTATTTTTTCAGGTACAGAAATTGATAAAGAAATGCTTTTTGATTTTCGTATAACAGAAAATATACCACATATTACGGATTGCAAAGTCAATTTATTTGTTGACGTAAAACATCGAATTGAAGAAGAAAACGTTGTAATTTATATTGGACAAGTAGTTAAAACTTTAGTTGATGAGCAGTTGTTTATGAATGATGCATTATCAATGCAAAATATGCGTGGCATTTTTGAAGGGCCAGACCAAATTTATTATACAAGTGGTCGAAGAATTGGCGCAGTTTATCAAGAAGGAAAGCACATTATTCACGAATAATGTGCTTTATTTTTAATGTTGCTATTTTCCAAGGCAAAATTTTGAGAAGAGTTCATCAAGTAAGTTTGTAGAGGAATTGGCACCAATGATATCACCAAGTAATGACCAAGCTGTTTTTAAATCGATTTCGACCATATCAATTGGCAATTGTTCTTTGATTGCATAGAGGGAATCTTGTAAAGAAGATTTTGCCTCTTTTAATTTGGCAATTTGTCTAGCATTGGACAAGTAAGTTTCTTCATTTAAATTTACTTCTCCTTTTAAGAACATCGTTTGAATTAATTCTTCTAATTCTTGAATTCCTACATTGTTTCTAGCACTTATTTCAACACTATGTTCAAATGATTCCGTTAATTTTTTATGTAAATCACTTTTGTTGATGATGATGATTCTTTTTTTATGTTTAGTGAGTTCAAGCAATTTTTTATCATCTTCAGTGATTGTCTCAGATTGATCTAGCACAAAAAGAATTAGTTCTGCTTCATTGATGACTTTTTTTGCCTTATCAATACCTATTTTTTCAACAATATCTTCAGAGTCCCTAATACCTGCGGTGTCTACAAGATTTAAGATGATTCCACCAATATTGATGAATCCTTCAATGGTATCTCTTGTCGTTCCTTGTATTTCAGTAACAATTGCTTTTTCTTCTTTTAATAAGGCATTAAGCAAACTTGATTTACCAACATTTGGACGACCAATAATGGCAGTTTTTAATCCTTCTTTGATGATTTTTCCATATTCAGATTTTTTTAATATTTCTTTGATTCTTGATAGTAGGGATTCGACTTTTGGTTTGATTAATTCATTTGATAATGTAATGACATCATCATATTCTGGGTAGTCGATATTTACTTCAATGTGTGCAATCAAGGAAAGAAGTTGATCTCGCAAATCAATAATCAATTGATATATTGCTCCATCAAGTCCTTTGTTTGCGAGGGTTAAAGACATTTTTGATTGTGCTTCAATAATATCCATGATAGATTCTGCTTGTGTAAGGTCAATTCGACCATTAAGAAATGCACGTTCAGTAAATTCTCCGTTATTTGCAAGTCTCGCACCTTTTGACAAGAGAAGACTAAGAATCTTTCTTGCAACATAAGTACCACCATGACAATTAATTTCGATGATGTCTTGCGTAGTAAATGTTTTAGGTGCTTTAAATACAGTTATTAAGACTTCATCTAATATCATTGAATCTTCTATGATGTGTCCATAATGTACTGTATGACTTTTGGCTTTGGTTAAATCTTTTCCACGAAAGACTAAGTTTGCTATATTTATTGCATCGTCACCACTCATTCGGACGATGTTTATGGCGCTTTGCCCTAATGCTGTTGAAATTGCTGCTATTGTATCTGTTATCATTTTAATCACCCAATTTATTATATCATATTTCGTCATTTTGTAGTATAATACTGCTAGGTGGTAAAATGAGAGAAGAAAAAACATTACGCTATTATTTGTTTGTCTATCTACTATCATTAGGAGGCCTTTTTGTTTATCTAACATATCAGGCTTGGAGAAATGATGGCTATGATGAAACACTGATTTACTCGTTGCTTTGGATACCGATTTTTGTTACACTATTTGTGTTCTTTATTGATAAAATAACGGACCTTTTTAGAGGTAAAAAAAGTCAAACTGAAGATCAAAAACTAAAAGAATACATTGATTCAATGGCAAAAGCAATCGATGAAGAACTCGATTTACTTGTTGAAGACTATCGAAAACTGAAAGAAAGTCATCGATTCCAAAAAGGGTTGCATCAAGCATATCACATCGTTCAAAATGGGGAAACAGAAGAACTGAGTTTTGAGTATATTATAAAAAAATATCCAAAACACTCATTAGAACATAAAGCAATGATGACTGTCATAGAAAAAACAAAAGAGTATATGAAGAACAACCAGCAAACTGAAATTGAGTAAAGAGGTGAATTGTCATGGCATATAAAGCATTATATCGAACATATAGACCCAGTAATTTTCATGAAATAGCTGGGCAGGAACACATCACAAAAACTTTTCAAAATGCATTAAAAAACAATAAGATTGCACATGCATATTTATTTAGTGGGCCTCGTGGTACAGGGAAAACTTCCATCGCTAAAATTATCGCAAAAGCAGTAAATTGTGTAAAAGCACCAACATCAAATCCGTGTAATGAATGTGATATTTGTAAAGGAATTGATCAAAACACAATCAATGATGTGATTGAGATTGATGCTGCAAGTAATAATGGGGTAGATGAAATTCGTGAAATTCGCGATAAGGTAAAATATTTACCTGGAGTTGGACAATATAAGGTATATATTATAGATGAAGTCCACATGTTAAGTACAGGGGCTTTTAATGCATTATTAAAGACATTAGAAGAACCTCCTAAACATGTTATATTCATTTTAGCGACAACAGAACCACATAAGATTCCTGCGACAATCCATTCTCGTTGTCAACGTTTTGATTTTAGAGGAATTAGTGTTAAAGAGATTATTAAGCGATTAAATACAATTATCGAAGAAGAACAAATAGCGATTGATCATGAAGCTGTAAAAGTGATTGCTGAAAGTGTTGAAGGTGGTATGAGAGATGCGATCAGTTTACTAGATCAGGTTATTTCTTATACTGAAGATAAAGTAAAAGTTGATGATGTTCATGCAATCAAAGGAACGGTTTCAAACGAAAAGTTACTTGATATAGCATGGTCGATTAAAGAGAACGACTCTATTATGGCGATGAAGAAGTTGGATGAATTAATATCACTTGGAAAAGAAGCGCCAAGATTGATTGATAATATGATTCAGTTTTATCGTAATGTATTGATTTACAAGAACACAAATGTTGAAGATGATGAACAATTGGTCTATAAAGAGGAAAGATTTAAAGAACTAGCGAGTTCTTTAAGTAATAATGTGGTTTTTTTCTATATAGAGGTTCTAAATAAAACATTAAACGATATGAAGTTCTCTAATAACGGGAAATTATTTGCTGAACTTGCACTCATCAAATTGGTTGATCCAATTGAGAAACAAGAGCTTGTGATTGAAGATGAAATTTATCTTTTGAAAAAAGAAATTGCGTCTTTGAAAGAAGATATTCACAAAAAATCATTTGAAGCAAAGACAGAAGAATTTAATTTTGATCAATTTAATGATTTGATAGATGAATCAACAAAATCAAAAGATGAACAAAAAAATATGAACGATGAAGAAGTAACTAGCAAAGAAGAACAGGATAAAGAAACCACAAAGTTAAATCAAGATATAGATAAAGATATAGACGAAGAAATTGAAGATGAGTCGGTAAAAGAGACAGATAAAGAAAAAGAACCGCAAATGGATAAAGAGCAAGAAAGTCTATTTGAATTAGAAGCCCAAGAAGTTGTGGGGGAAAAAGATGAATCTAATCATTTAGATATCGTTGATACAGAAGAAACAAAACAAGCTACGGATGATAAAAAAGAATATAAAACTTATGATATTCGCTATGTTGAAGATGTTTTAAATAATGCTGATCGAGAAATTAAAATACAAATGAATCAAAAATGGTATGATATTGAGCGATTTGCTAGCAATGAACAAATGAACTTTGCTAAGATGATTACAGATGGTAGATTGGTCGCAACTGATGGACAAATGATTATTATTGAATATCCATCTGCTTCTCTATGTAATCGTATGATGAAACCTTCAACAAAAAAAGCTGCGACAAAACTTTTGGGTGAGTATTACAAACGCGAGATTGATTATCTTGCATTACCAAAGGATGTTTGGGAAGAAAAATCACAAGAATTTATCAAAAAATGGAAAAACAAAGAAACCAATATAAAGCTTTCTCCTATTAACTACTCGGGACTAAAAGAACTTCCAAAGATTGCTGAAGAAGTAGAAGATTTACAACCGGATAGTGTAAAGGACGCGTTGGATATGTTTGGTGATATTGTAAAAGTAAAAAAGGAGAGTAAAAAATGAATCCAGGTATGATTAAAAAATTACAAAAAATGCAAAAAGAAATGGTGGCAGCACAAAAAGAATTAGAAGCATCAGTCTTTTATGGTAGTGCTGGTGGGAAAATGGTACAAGTAGAGTTTACTGGGGATAAGAAGATGCAAGATATTACAATTGATACTGATGCACTTGAACTTCCTGAAGATATGGATATTTTAAAAGATACTGTGATTGCAGCGGTAAATGATTGTATGAAAAAAATAGATGATGAAACAGAATCTACGATGTCAAAATTTACTGGCGGAGGAATGCCAGGATTATTTTAGGGAGTGACTGTTGTGAAATACCCAAAAGCATTAGAAGAGTTGATTGAATCTTTAAGAATGTATCCAGGAGTTGGTAAGAAAACGGCAGAGCGATATGCCCTTTATACATTCAATCGTCTTGATGAAGAACAAATCAATCAAATCATTGAAGCATATCAACATATTAAATCTGATATATTTGCCTGCCCAATTTGTGGTAATTTAACCGATACTGATCCATGTTATATATGTAAGGATGAGTCTCGAGATCAACATACTATTATAGTTGTCGAAGATGTCCGTGATGTTATTGCAATGGAAAAGACCAATCATTATCATGGTAAATATCATGTATTAAATGGTGCAATCTCACCTAGTGATGGAATTGGACCCGAAGACATTAACATTAAAGGGTTGTTAGAGAGATTGCATGATCAGCAAATAAAAGAAGTAATTCTAGCAACAAATCTTAGTAATGAAGGTGAAATGACTTCACAATATATTCGAAAACTATTAAGCGATACAGATTTGATTATAAGTCGAATTGCACATGGCCTTCCTGCGGGATCGAACATTGAATATGCAGATGAAATTACAATTTCAAAAGCATTGGATGGTAGAAAAAAATATGATTCATAATATTTTTTACGAATATTCATAATATATACACATCTATTTTGTTATAATAGGAATAGATGAATATTAAATGAGGTGAAAAAATGTTAGAAAGTTTAGGGTTAGAAGCAATCGTAGATGCATTAGAAGGTTTGTTTGATGTGAATCAATACATCGACGCTGGAGCGGCTTTTTTAAGAAATTTAGGGATACTTGAACAGATTGTCGTTGCAATATTGGCAGTAATCATTACTGTTTTAGGAACATTCGAGTTAATTAAAAAACTTTCAAAAATTGTCATAGTTGTGGCAGTACTTGTTGGACTATACTTACTTTATGATGGTGAAGTATTTAGCAGTATTTTAGGCTAAACAAAGGGACGGGATTATCCTGTCTTTTTTTATGTTTCACGAATTATTTAGAATATTTTAACAGTATTTTAACAGAATTAAAAACTTACAAAATAATGTTTAAAAACGGTTACTTTTATTGTATAATGTAGTGTTAATCAAATTAACTTAGGAGAGATAAAATGGAAATTAAATTAGAAATGCTCACTAAAGTTTTCGACAATAAGGAAAAAGGGTTGACGACTGCGGTAGATAAGTTGGATATTACAATTCCTAGTGGAAAACTCATTGGGTTACTTGGACCAAGTGGATGTGGGAAATCAACAACCTTATATATGATTGCAGGGTTGCTTAAACCAACTGAAGGTAAAATCTATTTTGGAGATGAGAATGTAACTGATATTCCACCAGAAGATCGTGGAATCGGACTTGTGTTCCAAAATTATGCATTATATCCACACATGACTGTTGCACAAAATATCATGTTCCCATTAGAAAATTTGAAGGTTCCGAAAGCTGAAGCGATTGAGCGTGCTCAAGAAATGGCTGATTTGGTCGGAATTGGAGAATTAATGGATCGTAAACCAAAACAATTATCAGGTGGTCAACAACAACGTGTGGCAATTGCGCGCGCGCTTGTTAAGAAACCACGTGTTTTATTGCTTGATGAGCCACTAAGTAATTTAGATGCTAGATTACGTTTAGCGACTCGTGAGGAAATAAAAAGGATTCAACGTGAAACAGGGATTACAACTGTATTCGTTACGCATGACCAAGAAGAGGCAATGAGTATTAGTGATGAAATCGTATTGATGGAGCTTGGAATAAAGCAACAAGTTGGAGAACCACAAGATGTATATGATAAACCTGACAATTTATTTGTTGCGAAATTTTTAGGGACACCACCAATTAACTTGTTTGATGGACATATTAAAGATGGAAAAATAATGATTGGTGATGCAAATATCGGTCAATTGAAAACTGATGATAAAGAAGTCATTGTTGGAATAAGACCAGAAGGATTTAGTTTAACAGAACGTTCAAGTTTAAAAGTTGAAGTTGATTTGGTTGAAACGATTGGTCGAGATACCACATTAATTATTGAAAATCCTACTAGAAAAGGGGAAACATTTAGAGCGATTGTCGATGCTGAAAAACGCATCAAACCAGGAGACAAAATCAAACTGAATGTGAAACCAACGAAACTCTTCGTCTTTGAAAAAGATACTGGAGAATTAGTGAATTAAATGTTAGAAGAAAAGCATAATATAAAAGCCTGGTTGTATTTAGCACCAGCTATGATTTTATTGTTGGTGTTTACATTTTATCCTATATTTAATGCATTTTTCTTAGTATTTTTAAGAGATTTTAACTTTTTAGCAGGATCATTTGATGGATTTACTTTAACCGAGAACTTTGTATATATACTAAATAAACCGGATTTTAAAAAAGCATTATTAAATACATTAATGATTGTGTTTGTATCGGTTCCTGTTTCTGTTATATTGGCATTATTGATATCAGCTTGGTTAAACTCTATTAAGAAATTACAAGGATTTTTCCAAACAATATTCTTTTTACCTTATGTAACCAATGCAATTGCGATTGGTATGGCATTTGCATTCTTATTCCATCGAAACTATGGGTTGATTAACACCATATTTAATTGGATAGGACTTCCTAGTATCAACTGGGTTGGGTTAGGTGCTGGATACTGGAGCTCTATGTTTGCATTACTTGTATTTATTATTTGGAGTGGGTTGGCATTTAAAATTATGGTCTTCTTAAGTGGGCTTCAAAGTATTGATAAACAATATTATGATGCTGCTAAAGTAGATTCGACTCCAAGATCTCGTATTTTCACAAAAATAACTGTACCTTTGCTTTCTCCGATGATTGCTTATATTACAATCACTTCAATTATTGGAGCATTTAAAGAGTATACCGCCGTAATTGGTATGTTTGGTGTCCGTTTGGGGCCAGCAGGTAATGACGGTGCACTCGTAACGATTGTTGCGCTTGTTTATGAAGCGATTAGTCGTTCGGGATCTGATGGTGCTTATAGTGAGGCTGCTGCGGCATCTATAATTCTTTTTGCAATAACACTCGTTTTTACGCTAATCAATATGCAAGTTAGCAAAAAACGAGTCCATTTCTAGGAGTGATAATATGAGTGAAAATAGAAAACCTACATTATCGAAAAAAGAACAAGCAGCCAGAAAACAAAAAATTATTCGATTAGTGATTGTATATACGTTGTTAACATTTGTTGCGCTATTCATAGTTACACCGTTTTATTGGATGATTTTGACCAGTTTAAAAACAGCACAGCAAATTGATAGAATACCACCGATTTTATTCTTAAAACCGGGAGATTGGCAATTAAGAAACTTTGCGCTTGCATTGCAGGCGGCACCTTATGCTAGATTTATGATGAATACAGTGATTGTTGCTGCAATTTCAACGTTTGGAACAATCATTACAACTGTACTTGCAGCGTTTGCGTTTGCTAGAATCAATTTTAAAGGAAGAGATTTTATCTTTATGATTTTGATTTCTAGTATGATGATACCTGGTGAAATGTTTGTCATTACAAACTTTATGACAGTAAACACATTAGGATGGATTCGTGATCAATCATTTATTGATGCTTTAGCTGCAATGTCCTTCCCATTTATGACAAGTATTTTCTACTTGTTCTTCTTGAGACAAACGTTTAAACAAGTACCTGATGAATTATATTTGGCGGCGAAAGTGGATGGGACCTCAGATTTTAAATACTTGTTAAAAGTCATGATACCGATTGCGAAACCGACGATTATAACAATTATCATTTTGAACGCAATGGGAACATGGAATGCATACATTTGGCCAAACTTAGTATCGCCACAGAATGAAAATTATCGTTTGGTATCAAATGGATTAAGAAATGCTTATCGAGATTTATCAGGGCAAGTGGCTTATAATGAACAAATGTCCGCTGCGTTGATTGTTACAATACCATTATTAATTGTGTTCTTATTATTGAAAAAACAAATTATGCGAGGAGTTTCTCGTAGTGGAATTAAAGGATAGTATTCAAATATAGTTTGATTGCTGTTATAATAATAATAGAGATATATTTATAATAATAAGGAGGAGAAGTTTAGATGAAAAGAATTTTTGTTTTATTATTAAGCTTGACATTAGTATTGGCTTTATCGGGTTGTATTTTTGGTGGAGGAAGAGAAGAAACCACTGTTACAATTCCAAATGAATTACCGGATGAAGAAATTGAAATTACATTATGGCATGCATTTGGGGATGCCAACCAAGAATTGTTACAAGAGATGTTTGACGAGTTTACTGAAATGTATCCAAATGTAACAATTAATCAAGTAACACAAGGTGGATATGATGAGTTACGTAGTGCAACAATTAATGCGATCACTGCAGGGACTACACCAACACTTGTTATGGGATATCCTGACCACTTTGTTGAATATTTAAATGGTAATGCTTTGGTACCACTAGATGAGTATATTGAGCATGAAGAATTCGGTGTAGATCTTGATGATTTTGTACCTGGATTCTTAGCTGAAAATCAACAATATTTAGATGGTAAAATGTATTCAATGCCATTTGCAAAATCAACTGAAATGGTTGTTTATAACAAAACAGTGTTTGATTATCATGGAATTGACATTCCAAACGATGAAGCATTAACTTGGACAGATTTAGAAGGATTTGCTGATACAATTATTGGTGATGGAGAATATCAATGTGAATTCTTATTCAATGCTGACTCTGCAGCAAACTTCTTCATCAACTCATCACGTCAATGGGACGCAGGGTATACTACTACTGAAGGTGATGTATTGATTGATAACCAATCAACTAGAGATATGCTAAATTATTATAAAGATTTAATGGATCAAGATATCTTAGCATTCCCAATCGAGTGGGATCAAGATTATGGTTCAACAAACTTCTTGCAAGGTGATGTATGTATGACTCAAGGGTCTACTGCAGGAACTAGATATAATATTCCAGTTGAAGGTCAAGAAGGTAAATTTGGACAGTTTGAAGTTGGAATTACTCCAATTATCCAATTAGAAGATGGAACAGCTTCAGCAATTCAACAAGGACCAAACATTGCAATGGTTTCTGATGCAACAGAGGCAGAAAGATTAGCAGCTTGGTTACTAATTAAACATATGACAAATACAGAAAATACAGCATTCTTTGCAATGAACACTGGGTATGTACCTGTTCGTTTATCAGCGTTCAATGATCCAGATTATCAAGCATTCTTAAACACAGATGATCCAGATCGTTTGCCATTCTCAATGGCAGCAAATGTTGCTTATGCTCAAGTAGATTATTACCAATATGATCCAGCGTTTGTTGGTAGAATTACTTCTTCTACAGTTCGACAAGAAGCAGGGTTCATGTTTGAAAGAATTTATTCTGAGACACAAACTGTTGAAGAATCATTAGAACAAATGTTGGAACAATTAGGACAATAAGTTTTGAATAAAGTTTTACTAATATCTTTAGGAATTATTTTGAGTTTCACCCTCGTTGCTTGCGGGGGTGAAGACTCAACAAATGAGTATGAGTTAAACACAGAGTTAACAGATGAGTTAACTTTGGATCGTTCTTATGATGGTACAACATTAGAACAAGATGGTATTGAAGAAGTATCTTTGGTTAGTTGTGAGGATGGAGATACTGCTGTTTTTGATACTGTAGATGGAGAAGTAAGAGTGAGGTTTTTAGGGATTGATACCCCGGAAGCCAGTTATAAATATGATCCTTGGGGTCTTGCTGCAACGCAGTTTACATGTGAAAAACTATATGGAGCCGAAACCTTAGTAGTTGAACAAGATGAAGAGGCCGGGCCGGTTGACAATTATGGACGTCATTTAGGATATGTATGGTATGATGGTCGTTTGTTAAATCTTGAAGTGATTGAACAAGCATATTCTTTGGCTGTTGGTGTTGAAAAACTGAAATATGGTGAGGAAATGCTGGCTGCACAAAATCATGCAAGTTTGACTGAAAAAAGACTTCATGGTGAAGATGATCCTGCATATGATTATAGTACGTCTGGAACAGATATGACAATTGAAGAAATTGTCAAGAATTACGAAGATAATATATTGAAAAGTGTCAACGTTGAAGGTGTTATTACACGAAAATTAGGGACACATGTATATATCGAACAAGATGGCTATGGGATTTACGTATATACAGGTTATGAGACAAGCGCCAAGTTGGTTATTGGTCACGAGGTACGATTTGAAAAAATGCAAGTTATTTATGACTTAAGAAGACGTGGTGGCCTTCACTTAGCGAGATTCAATGTAAGAACAGTTTCTGTATTAAGTGAAGATAATCCTGTTAATCCTAAAACATTGAGTATTGATGAAATAACACCGTTAGATTATGGAGTCTTCAGTAGGTTTGAGGATTTAGAGATTGTTGAAATTGACATGACTAATCAAATTTGGACGATGACTTTAAAGCAAAACGGTGAAACAATGAAAGTGATTCAGCCATATGGTATTTTAGAAGAAAATATTGTAGATGTAGAACAGTTTATGATTGGACAGGTCATCAATGTTCAAGGAGTTTTACAGGAAACGATCGATGGTTATCAATTGTTGATATTAAATAGTGATGATGTAACGACGGATGAATAATATGTCGTTTGCTAGATAAAAGGATTTGATAAAAATGAAGAAATTGTTCACTTTAGGACTGGTAGCAATTAGTATAATCGTTCTTGCTGCTTGTACTGAAAAAGCGCCAGAAGATGAAGAAATAGATCGCACGTTAACGACTACACTGACTGATAGTCTTGAGTTAGAAACTGATTATGCAGGAATGTCATTTATCCAAGATGGTATTGGAGAAGTTGAGTTGGTTAGATGTGTCGATGGAGATACTGCTATATTTGCTGAAGGTTCTCAAGAATTTAGTGTACGTTATTTGGGAATTGATACTCCTGAATCTACTTATCGATTTGATCCTTGGGGAAAAGCGGCAAGTGATCACATGTGTGAGGCGTTAGAAAGTGCATCAACCATCGTACTTGAAGCTGATGAGTATACAGAAAGAAAAGATGGCAATGATCGATATTTGGCTTATGTTTGGTTAGATGGTCGAAACATTAATTTAGAAATGATTGAACTTGCGTATACACCAGCTACAGGTGCGACAGATTTAGAATATGGTGCTTTATTTTCACAAGCATGGTTTAAAGCACAGGCAACGGAACGTCGTATTTGGGGTGAAGATGACCCTAATTTTGATTATTCAAAAGAAGGAGTCCAAATTACGATTGAAGAACTAGTAACAAATCAAAGTGAATATATCGGGAGAAAAGTGACGATAACTGGAGTGATTTCTAGTAAAGTAGGACGACATGGGTATATTCAACAAGGGGATTATGGAGTATATGTATATACTGGGTTTGAATATACGACAAAATTCCAAATAGGAAATGAAGTAACGCTTGATAATGTAGTGCCAACATATCATCCAGATGAAGAAACTGGTGCATTACAATTAAGTGGATTTAGAGCAAGAAATTTAGAAATATTATCAGAAGGAAATATTGTTGAACCAAATCTTGTTACGGTGAGTGAGTTGACAAATGAAATGATTGGGTCTTTGGTAGAGATTCATCAGTTAACAATTGTTGATGTATATGCTGGACAAGATGGCGCATTTACTGTTTATACAGAAGATGAGTTTGGGAATTCTTTGGTATTAAGAAAAGATTCTTCGAGCTCAAGTGATATCGAAATCACAGATTATTCTGTTGGAAAAATTCTCAATATCGTTGGTCCTGTACATGTATATAATAGCGAGATGCAAATTATGATTACGAGTACACAAGACGTAACGTTCATTGAATAATAAAAGAAATGGGAGGAAACAATTAAATGAAGAAAATATTAACATTGGCTTTAATATTAATTGCTTCAATTACACTTGTTGCTTGTGGTGGAACCACCGATGATGGTGAATTATCAGATGCAGACAAAGTAGAAGAAGCAAGAGCAGCTTTATTGCTTGGTGGATTAGATCAAGTAAAAGCAAATATGAATTTACCTACTGCTGGTAGAAATGGGACAACAATTACTTGGGAATCAAGTGATCCTAGTGTTATTTCTAATACTGGTGAAGTTACTCGTCCAGAAGAGGGAGAAGGTAATGTAGAAGTTACATTAACTGCGACCATTACATTGAATGACGAAAGTGCGACTAGAGAATTTATTGCGGTGGTTATTCAAGAAGAACCTTCTAGTACGTTTGATACTATTGCGGAGTTACATACAGCATCAGCTAAAAATGATGTAGTTGAATTCCAAGGGATTGTATCATCTGTATTTAATGGAGGATATTTCTTAACGGATGGAACTGATGTCATTGGTGTATATGGACAATTGGCTGAAGAAGTAAATGTTGGCGATGAAATCTTTGTCAAAGGATCATATGCTTCTTATTACACATTGTTCCAAATCTCTGATGTGACAGTTGAAGATATCGTTAGTACTGGAAATCCAGTGAATTTGCCTGTAACTAATACAACGATTGCGGGAATATTAAACGAAGATTCTTCAGATAAATTAATTCACGGGAAACATTATAGTATAATTGGTACTGTAGAATTGCGTGGAGAATTCAATAATGTTTGGTTATTTACTGGTGATCAAGATGTTGTAATTTATTATCAATCTCCTGCTGATTCAATTGCGGCTTTAGAAGCTGTTGTTGGTGAAACAATTGCGATTGATGTTGTATATTATACTGATCATCCTGTTGATGGTTTACGTGTTGTATTCCAAGGGGACGCTAGTGATATTACATTAGAAGATGATTTTAGTGATGAGCAAACTACTCGTTTAGCTGCTAGTTTCTTAAGTTTTGGTGAATTAGAAACAACGACTGATTTTGAACTACCATCTGAAATTGCTGATTATGGTGCAAGTGTTACTTGGGCTACAAGTGATGCAAGTGTTGTTACTGCTGATGGATTAGTTACAAGAGATGAAGATACTGATTTAGAAGCTACTTTAACAGCGACAGTTACAGTAGGAAGTGAATCATTTGATATTGATTTCCCTGTTGTAGTCATTAGTTATGCGACTGAATCTGCGACACCTGTGGCAGTTGCTGATGTTCTTGCTGGTACTGTTGGAGATGAATTCTTAGTTGAAGGTGTTGTATCTGCAATCAACTCTACTTACGGATTCTTTATCCAAGATGCTGATGGAACTGCGATTTATGTTGCTAGTATTTTCGAAGGTGTAGAAGTTGGAGATCACGTTGTATTACGTGGAGACTTAGGTTTATGGGATAGTTATGGTAACTATCAATTAAAACTAGTTGATTCTTCATTGGTTGAAGATAATGATGGTGATCACGATGTGCATATCATTACAGATCAAACTGGTACACAAATTGTTGATACTTTCTTAGAAGATTATAGTAATTCAAGTAAAATTTATACAACTGATTTAACATTTAGTCATGTAGATACTTATGGGTATGCATTCTTTGATGCCGGTACTGCTGGTGAGATGAGAATCACATTCAAATATACTGATTACGCTCCATTCTTAGAAACTGCTGAAGAAGGATATGTTCTAGAAGATGTTACATTCGTTGTTTATGATGTGAACTATGACAACTTACGTGTTGTTTCAGTTGAAATTTTAGAAGAAGCAGTTGCGGTTGCTGATGTACTTGCTGGTACTGTTGGTGAAAACTATTATGTTACTGGTGTTGTTTCAGCTGTCAATATGCATTATGGATTCTTTATCCAAGATGCTGATGGAACTGCAATTTATGTTAAAGGTTCATTTGCTGGAGTTGAAGAAGGGGACTTAGTTGAAGTCGTTGGAGATTTGGCAATTTGGGATCAATATGGAAATAGTCAATTGAGTTTGGAAAATGTTGTATTAAAAGACAATTTCAAAGGAAATGAAAGTATTCATATTATTACCGATCAAACAGCTGTACAAATCGTTGATACTTTCCAAGCAGATTATAGTAATTCAGGAAAAATATTCACTGCAGACTTAACATTTAGTCATGTAGATACATATGGATATGCATTCTTCGATATGGGAACTGCGGGAGATATGCAAATTACATTCAAATATACTGATTATGCTCCATTCTTAGAAGACGCTACTGAAGGTGACATTTTAGAAAACGTAACATTCGTTGTTTATGATGTTAACTATGATAACTTACGCGTTGTTTCAGTAATCTTAGATGAAACTGCACATTATGCTCATTTGGTTGATAATGATACTGTAGTTACAGTAACTGGTGTTGTAACATTTGTACAAAACTATGATGGTTCATTCTTCGTAGAAGACGCTGATGGAACAACAATTTATGTAGATGATTTTAGCAATTCATTAGAAGCTTGGCCAACAGTAGCTGTTGGTGATGAAGTAACTGTTGTTGGAGACAAAGGGTTCTATCGAGTACCACTTGTTGATACAGTAAGTGCTATAACAATTAATTCAAGCGCAAATGCTTTAACAGATACAGTTCACGCTGTTGCTGATGTTGCTACATTCCGTGATGCGCCTAACAGTATGGACTTCGGACAAAGATTTACATTTACTGATGTTACTGTTGTAGAAGTTGCTGATGGTGAAATTGTATTCTATCAAAACGGTGAAAACCATACAATGTTAATTGATTTAGATGAATCTGTTGACTTGAGTTCACTAGCTATCGAAGCTGGAGATGTGATTACATTTACTGCAACATTATATCGTTCATATGATAAGTATGATGATATTGATGCAACTTATTACTTTGGTGTAACTGATGCTGCTGATGTAACAGTAGCTGAATAATAAAACTCTATTTTTCAAGTTAAAACACCACTGCTTTAGTGGTGTTTTTCTTTTGGTTCTATGATACACTTGAAGTGAAGTTATATGCGAGGTGAAAGAATGAAAAAGATGGTGTTTTTCGTATTTATGATGATTGTATTTGTTTTAGCTGGGTGTGAAAATACAAACCCAGATGAAGTAATATTACCTGACTTGGAAGGTTATCATAAAGATGAAATAGAAGAAGTATTTGAAGATCTAGGAGTGGAAATCTATTTTGTATATAATAAGGCAACCGTTATAGAAGAATCAGAAATGTTTATTGGATATGGACAATTTTATTTGGCGGGAGATCAATTTAATGTGACTCAAGAACTGCCCATTATTATTTATGATGAATATATTGATTTAAGTGCGTATTTTTTCTATGATGAGATAGACTATGATGGACCTTATTTGGATATAGAATTATATAATGGGATAGATCCAATTGATCCTAGAGGAGGATACTTTTCTGTGGAAAATCCTATATGCACAGACGGTGATACTGCGGTGTTCGATTATCCGAATGACATTTACCAGTTGATTACTAGTGGCGCGAAAAGTACAAGATTTTTAAATATGGATACCCCTGAGACTTATCCTGATGGTGAGGAAGAATGGGGAAAACCAGCGAGTTTGTACACTTGTCTATTGCTAAATGATGCAGAAGATATTATCCTCCAAACAGATCCAGGAGATAATCTAACTGGAAACTATGGTCGATTACTTGCTTGGGTATGGGTGAAACTCGATGGAGAAGATCAGTATTTCTTACTCAATTATATGGTTGTCAGACAGGGATTAGGAGAAGTGGCATATGAATACGGTGCTGGTGAAACAATATCTTATGGGGCTTATACATATAATGAATGGATGCATTTAGCAGAAGATCGAGCTAGGGCAGACGAGTATGGACAATGGGGAAATTTGTTAGATTATTATTGGGATTATGAAGATGATTCCCCGAATGAAAATTGGAATTAAATTGACACACAAAAAATAATTTATTTTTTGTGTGTTTTCTTTCTATTTTCAATAGTTTTTTAAGTTGTTGTATGATATAATGTAATGTTATTTTTAAGAGGTGAAATAGATGTTTAAACAAATAAAAACGTTGATAGAAGAGTATAATCATATTGTGATTCATCGCCATAAAAATCCAGATGGGGATGCATATGGAAGTCAAATGGGATTAAAGCGATTGATTGAGTTGAATTATCCAAACAAAAAAGTCGTTGCGGTCGGAGACACCAATGTATTCTCATATATTGGTGAGGTTGATCACGTGGATGATGTGTTTTATGAAAATGCACTTGCGATTATTTTGGATGTTGCTGTGACACAGCTTGTGAGTGATGATCGTTATCATTTAGCAAAACAAAGATTGGTGATTGATCACCATTTGAATGATTCAAATATTGATGGGATGATCATGATTGATTCTAACTATATTTCTTGTGCTGAGTTGATTGCGGATATGGCTTTAACAATGAATTGGAAAATTGATGAGCTGGCTGCGACTAATTTGATGTTTGGGATTATCACAGATAGTGGAAGGTTTTTATATCCTAATACAAAAGCGAATACCTTTAACATTGCGGCTGCTTTGATGAATAAAGGTGCAAAATTACAATACATATATAATCAGTTGTATACAGAATCATTAAATTTTAAAAAGTTAAAAGGGTATTTTATTAATAATTTTAAGACGACAGACTATAATGTCGCATATATGAAAAATGATGTTAGTATTAAAGAACAATTTGGAGTATCTACCTTTACAGTTTCACGTGCAATGGTGAATCAAATGAGTGGAATAGAGAATGTTTCTATATGGGCGAATTTCACCGAAGATGTTGATGGACTTATACAGTGTGAACTTAGAAGTAAAGAAATTCCAATTGTTGATGTGGCCAAAAAATATGGTGGTGGAGGACATGCACTTGCTTGTGGATGTACTGTTAAATCGTTTGATATGGCCGATGAGATACTTGCAGATTTAGATGCAATCATAGAAAAGAGTGGAAAACATGGATAAAAAAGCTTTAAGAAGTATTTACAAGAAAATTAAAAGTTATGAGAAAATTGTGATTTTACCACATCAAAGACCTGATGGGGATTGTATTGGAACAGCGTTTGGATTAAAAGATATGATTGTCGCATCTTTTCCAAATAAAAAAGTGTTTGTCGTTGGTGAAACAAGTGACTTTACAAGTTTTATCGGTGTTCCTGATGAAGTAGAAGATGAAGTCTTTAAAGATGCACTTGCTATCAGTGTTGACACTGCGGCACGTGATCGCATAGGAGATGACCGATATAAAGATGCTGATTTCTTAATTAAGATAGATCATCATATACCTGTCGATGATTTTGGTGATATTAATTATGTGGATATATCTAGACCAGCTGCTGCACTGATTATTTTGGATTTATACAAGTTATTCGAGGGTGACTTGAAGATTACACCTGTTGGTGCAAAAGCGTTGTTTATGGGCATTTTGACGGATACTGGTAGGTTTAAATATTCGGGCGTGAATGCAGATACATTTAGAAATGTAGCAGACTTGTTTGATATCGGGTTTGATGCGAGAAGTGTTTACAATTACTTGGATACAAGAACAGAGGAATTGACTAGGTTTAGAGGGTTTTTCTTGCAAAATTACCAAAAGACAGAACACGGAGTAGCGTATTTTAAGATTCTTCCTGAACATTTAGAACAATTCCATGTTACCTTAGAAGAAGCTTCTAGTTTGGTGAATGAACTTGGTGTTTTTGCTGATTGTCCAATTTGGATATTGTTCGCAGAATACGAAGAACAAATCGTACGTGCTAGAGTTCGTAGTAAAGGACCTGCTATAAATGAACTTGCGGGAAGATTTGATGGTGGTGGTCACGCAATGGCTAGTGGTGCAAACTTGGGTACTTGGGAACGTACAGAGGAATTATTAAAAGAAGCTGATCAATTAGCGAAGGAATACAAAGAGAGTTTATTATAAACTCTCTTTTTTGTTAAGATTATGTTAAGATAGAATTAAGAAATCGTAAAATTGTTTCAATATCATTAAAATTGTGTTATATTTTCATTGGTGAACTTGAGGAGGTATTGATATGATTTTAGCAGTTGATATTGATTGGCAGTGGACAATATTTGCCATTGTTGGTGGATTAGGGATATTCTTATTTGGGATTAATTTGATGGGTGATTCTCTAAAAGCAATGGCAGGTAACAAGATTAAAATTATTATTGAAAAGTCTACAAATACACCTTTGAAGGGTATTTTGATGGGAATCTTAATTACTGCGTTATTACAATCATCATCAGGTACTACAGCTATTACAGTTGGTCTTGTTCGTGCTGGATTGATGACTTTGCCACAGGCAGTAGGAATAATATTAGGTGCGAATATTGGAACGACAGTTACTTCTTTTTTACTTGGACTACCGATTAAGGAATATGCATTACCAATCATGGCACTCGGAAGTTTTTTGATTTTCTTCTTTGGTCGCAAGAAAACAAAACAGTTCGGAGGAGTTTTATTAGGGTTTGGAATGTTGTTTTACGGATTAGACATTATGGGTGGTGCTTTAAAGCAATTGGTCAATTTACCAGCATTCGAGCAAGCCTTATTGTCAGTCGCAGAAACACCAATCTTAGGATTGGTTGTAGGCGCTTTATCTACTGCAGTTATTCAATCAAGTAGTGCAACAATAGGGATATTACAAGAATTATATACAACAGGGTATATCCCGCTTATTGGTGCAATTGCGATTGTATTTGGAGATAATATAGGGACAACTGTTACTGCAGTTTTAGCTTCTCTTGGAGGCAGTGTAGCGGCAAAAAGAACAGCAGCAGCACATGTGCTTTTTAATATCATCGGAAGTATCGTATTCATGTTATTCTTAGGGGTATATACAAGACTTATACAAGGAATGGAACTTGCTTTTTTAGATGGTGAAAAGCATAAACTAACGATAAGTTATGCACATATGATTTTTAATATTACAAATACCTTTATTATGTTTTGGTTTGTGAAACAACTTGTTTGGCTTGTGACAAAAATTATCCGTGGTGAAGATGGGTTAATTGAAGTTGATTTTCAGGCTTTACAAGAGGATTTGATTGAAGAAGCTCCTGTACTTGCTTTAGAGAGTGCAAAAATTGTTGTGACGAATATGGGGAAACTAACTGAACAAATGTTTGATTCTACAGTGGAATATTCATTTAGTAATCAAAAGAAACTTTTTGAAAATGGTATGCAGATAGAAGAAATGCTCGATACGATTGACAAAAAAGCTCATGATTATTTGGTGAAGATTGCTCAAGGCGGGCTTGATTCAGAGTCTTCACAGTTACAAGCTTCTTATGTAGATACAATTCGAGATTTTGAGCGTATTGGGGATCATTGTACAAATATTTTACAGTTTTTCGAACATAGGTATGATAATAAAATAGCATTATCAGAAGATGCTGAGAAAGAACTTTCTAGGTTGTATGATATTGTTAAAGAATCAATTGGATTAACAATTAAAGCATTCGAACATTATGATAAAGAAGCTGCAATGCAAGTAATAGAGCGAGAAGAAGTCATTGATCGATTGGTGATTAAAAACCGAAAACGTCATATTATGCGTATCAATCATGCAGATTCTAGTGAGCAAGAAGATGAATTTTATGTTGATATTTTATCAAATATTGAACGTATTGGAGATCATTGTAATAACATAGTAATCAATATCTTACAAGAAAACTATTATAATGAAGAATTGGATTATGAATATTAAGATATGATAAATGAGTGTTAAGATTTCATAAATTGTTAACATTTTAAATTAGAGTTGTGCTATCATAACAGTGGAGTGTGATGAATATGCCAAAGATTTTGATCATTGAAGATGAAAAATCAATTCAACGTATGATTGCTTATGATTTAAAACAGTTAGGGTATGAAGTTGAAAGTGCAGTTGATGGATTTGAAGGATACAAAAAAGCATCTACTTTTCATTATGATGTTATTTTGTTGGATTTGATGTTGCCTAATATGAATGGGATGGACATTTGTAAAAAGCTTCGTGATGAAGGAAATAACTCATATATTATTATGTTGACTGCTGTTGACGATGAGTTTAATAAAATACAAGGATTTGATGTTGGCGCAGATGATTATGTGACAAAACCTTTTTCTCCAAGGGAGTTAACTGCTCGTATAAGAGCTGGATTGAGAAGACAAGGTAATTCAGAAAAAGAAGACATCATTTACTATGAAGATTTAAAAATTGTGCAAAGTAGTTATGAAGTATACCAAAATGATGAAAAGGTTGATTTAACGTTAAAAGAGTTCGAGTTATTGGTCTACTTTATCCTTAATAAAGGGAAAGCTTTATCTCGTGATCAGCTGTTGACAAATCTTTGGGGATTTAGTTATGATGGTGATTCACGTGTAGTGGATGTCCATGTGTTTAAACTTAGAGAGAAAATTGATCCAAAAGCAAATTGGATTAAGACTGTACGTGGTATTGGGTATAAGATTGTATAACTAAATAGGATGACTTCGGTCATCCTTTTTTAATACTTGTTGATATTTGTTAACAGAGAATTAACAATAACGGTATTTGTATTTAATATTCATTTTATATAATCGTAGTGTAGTTCAATTTGAGGAGGAAATAAAAAAATGAAAAAATTATTATTATTAGCATTGGCAATTACATCTGTAGGAGTCTTGGCTGCCTGCGGTGGAAATAGTGAAGAAGGTTTTGATACAAGTAAAAATATTACTGTTTACACAAGAGACACATCAAGTGGAACACGTGATGGATTTATGAATGGTATTGGTTTTGGTGAAGCTTCTGCTGATGATAGTGTATTAGTAGATGGATTTGTAACAAATGATAATACAGCTATCTTAACAGCGATGACTACAGATGAATATGGTATTGGGTATATTTCATTGGCTAGTTTGAATAATACTGTTAAAGGCTTAAGTTTTGATGGTGTAGAACCAACGGTACAAAACGTAATCAATAATACATATGGGTTAAAAAGACCATTTAATTATGTATTAAGAGCTCCAGGAGATTATGATTCACCTGAAGCGGAAGCAATTGCAAATGCGTTTGTTGCTTTCTTAAGAACGACAGATGGTTCCGATGTAATTATGGATCAAGGTGCAGTAGCACTTGAATCAAGTGATACTTGGGATGATATCAAAGCTGATTACGAGATTTGTAATGAAGATAATAGTGGAGTAGTCATTCGTTTTGGTGGATCAGATTCGATTCAAAAAGTTGCAGAAGCATTGAGTGCGGCATTCTCGCCAAAATGTGGAGACTTTGTTGCTGAACATGACCATACAGGTTCATCAGATGGATTCAAACGTACACAAGGTTCAGAAAAAGATGGAGATAATGCGAAACATGTTGGGTTTGCTTCTCGTCCATTCAAAGATACTGAAGCTGGTGTAGAAGGAACACAAGGACAATTGGCTTGGGATGCAATTGTAGCGATCGTGCATGTAAACAACGATTTAGATAGTGTTACTGCAGAAGATTTGAAAAAAATCTACTCTGGCGAATATACTACTTGGGAAGATTTACTCTCTGAATAAATCATCTAACAACTGAATATAGTATTAAGTAGATTGCCCTTTCTGAGGGCTTTTTACCATAAAGGAGCATAGATATGAATACAAACACAAGAAAGAAAAAACGCGTTGATCAAATTGTTAGAAGCATATTTTTGGCCTCTACACTCCTTTCTGCTTCATTTATTATAATCATTGTTATTTTTATTGTGATGAAAGGAATTACACCTTTTATCACAGATAATGATGGGTTAGGAGTCGTCAATATTTGGACTTTTTTGACGGGCACAGTATGGTTACAAGGAACTGCATTCCAGTCAAATTTGTATGCGGTTGGATTTATCATTGTAAACACACTATACATCGCTTTTTTGTCTTTATTATTATCACTTCCAGTAGGAGTATTAACGGCGCTTTTTATTGCGAAAATCGCACCAAAACGTTTGGCTGAATTTCTACGTACTATCGTTGAACTATTAGCAAGTATACCATCAATCGTTTATGGTTTATTTGGTAGTGGAATCATACTAACTTTTGTATATAACCTTGCTGAATTGTTTGGAGTTCAATCAAAAGGGGGAAATAGCGTTTTAGCAACAGTCTTAGTACTTGCTTTAATGACTTTACCTACGATTACTGCAGTAAGTGAGGTAGCGATAAGAAGTGTAAGAAAAGATATTGAAGAAGGTTCTTTAGCACTAGGGGCAACTAGAACACAAACAAACTTTAAAGTTGTACTAGCATCTGCAAAATCTGGTATCTTTGCAGCAGCTATTTTAGGAATAGGTCGATCTTTAGGAGAAGCAACAGCGGTTTCGCTTGTGGCGGGTAATGCGAAAAGTGGACCGAATCTAGGACTCTTTGATATTACTACAACTTTAACATCTACAATGTTACAAGGATTAAAAGAAACCACCGGGGTCGATTATGATATTCGATTTAGTGTTGGGATTGTATTAATGATTGTTATTTTACTCACAAACTTTATTTTAAACGCTGTGAAGAAGAGAGTAGGTAATGTCAATGTCAAATAAACGTAAAGCAATTGATATCGCTTATCAAGCGATAACTTATCTTGCCTCATCTGTTTCGCTTCTGGCATTGTCAATGATTGTCTATTTTGTATGGAGTAATGGTTCTGGGTTATTAAATATGGATTTACTCACGAAAGATTATCATGCAAAGTATTATAACGGCGAAATGGTTGAAGTTGGAGATTACAGTACAACATTAAGACCGAGTGATTTAGATGATGATATCTATTATAGTGAACAATATGGAATTGGATTATCAGACGCAAAAGACCGTGAAGGGAATCCGATTATCTTGGTTGAGTATATTGCTTCTGACTCACCAATGTTGAAACTAGCTGATAGAAATAGCGAGGATATTATTGCTCTTGAAGAAGGTATGTTAATATCGAAAGTAGCTTTTTTTGATAAAGCAACAGCGTTGCGTACTTTTGGGGCAGAATACATGGTAAATGAATTAGATTCGGCAACTGATTTTAGAGAGATTGTGTTTACTTCACTTGGTGGAGGTATTAGAGGATCAATTATTACAACTTTATACTTAATTGGAATGACAATGGCTATGGCATTACCAATTGGAGTTTTCACAGCAATTTACTTAAATGAGTTTGCGAAGAAAAATAGAATTACTAGTACTTTACGTACACTAATTGATACCCTTACTGGGGTGCCATCAATTATTTATGGATTAATGGGATTGGCAGTATTTGTACCGTTAACAATATCTGTGACTCCTGCGACAAGTGGGAACTTAATATCAGGAAGTTTAACTTTAGCGGTTATCTTGTTACCGGTGATTATTAAGTCGACAGAGGAGTCTTTAAAAGTTGTACCTGATGGATTAAGACAAGCATCACTTGCCTTAGGTGCAAATGAAACACAAACAACATTTAAAGTAGTTTTACCATCCTCAATACCAGGGATTTTAACAGCGTCATTATTAGGAATTGGACGTGTGATTGGGGAATCAGCTGCATTGATTTTTGCGATTGGAACTGCTGTAAAAGATGATATTTCGATTTTTGGGAAGTCGACATCACTCGCAGTTCATATATGGTCGATGATGACGGATGAACCAGCGAACATTGAATTATCAAGTACAATAGCGATTATTATATTAATGATTGTGCTTGTATTAAATATTACGGTGAAATTATTGTCAAAAAAATTCATGAAACCGATGCAATAAAGGAGAATATATATGGATAAACAAGTGTTTAATATTAAAAATTTGGATTTATATTATGGTAAATTTCAAGCGTTAAAAAACATTAATTTAACGATTGAAAAAAATAAGGTAACCGCATTGATAGGTCCTTCTGGTTGTGGAAAATCTACATTTATTAGAGTGTTGAATAGAATGAATGACTTGATTGAAGAATGTCGTATTGTTGGAGATGTCCATTTTCATCAAGACGATATTTACCATGAGAAATTTGATGTGATTGATTTAAGGACTCGCGTGGGTATGGTGTTTCAAAAACCAAATCCATTTCCGATGAGTATCTATGATAATGTTGCATACGGACCAAGATGTCAAGGAATTAAAGATAAGGCAGAATTAGATGAAATCGTTGATAAAGCATTAAAATCTGCGGCTTTGTATGAAGAAGTAAATGAGCGTATGAAAGAAAGTGCCATGGATTTAAGTGGTGGGCAGCAACAACGTCTTTGTATCGCAAGAGCGATTGCGATGAACCCTGAAGTGATTCTAATGGATGAGCCAACAAGTGCATTAGATCCGATTGCGACGTTAAAAATAGAAGAACTTATTAATGATTTAAAAGAACAATATACAATCGTTATCGTTACACATTCAATGCAGCAAGCAGCTCGAATAAGTGATACAACTGCATTTTTCTTAATGGGAGAGTTGATTGAAACAGATAATACTGATAAAATATTTACACAACCAAAAATGAAAGAAACAGAAGACTATATAACTGGTCGTTTCGGATAGGAGTGTATGATGACAAACAATCGAAAACATTTTATTGATGAATTAAATAGCTTATACGGTAAAGTACACAACATGGGATTAGAAGTCCTAGAAGGTTATTATAAAATACTGAAAGCCTGTGAACAAAAATCAAATGAAATCGCAGAGGATATTATTGATAATGATAAAATGATTAATGATATCGAAATTTCTATTAATGTGGATGCCTATTTGTTAATCGCCAAACAATGTCCAGTTGCGGGAGATTTGAGAAGAATCATAACAGCTGTCAAAGTAGCGACAGATTTGGAACGTATTGGAGATTATGCGGTGAATATGGCAAAATATTTGATTCACACAAAAAATGAAAATCAAGATCATTTAGATGCAATTATTGCACTTTCTAAACATTTGGTTAAAATGATGGAAGGTATTATGGAAGCATTTATCAAAGAAGATATTAAGTTGGCCTTAGAGGTTAATGAGATGGATGAAGTGCTTGATGAAGAATATAAAACAAGGGTGAAGAAACTTATTAAAGTCGGAAAAGAAAAAACAGATGCGGAAGCTGAGGAAGCAATGCGTGCGATTCTTGTAGTTAAACAAATTGAGCGCGCAGGAGATCACATCACAAATATAGCTGAAAATATTGTCTATTTGGTTAATGGTAAAAGAGTCGAATTAAATTAATTAGTGTGGTATGATATAGCTGTAGAAAGGGTGTGTTGCTAAATGCATAAAACGTATGTTTGGATTATCATTTCTTATGTATTTGTTTTAATATATTTTTTGGTTGTCGGCGATAAAATTGTTGGTGCGCTATTTTTAATTGCACTCATGATTTATCATGCTGCTGAATTATATAACGAAAGAGAAAAGCAACACGCTGATACGGAAACAAAGATGACGATGATGCAACACAAACTTTCACAAACAGAAAAGCAAAAAGAAGAAACTTATCAACAATTCATATCTTTATCTACGACACTTGGAAGTGGTGTGTTGCTTGTAAACGCTGAGGGGAAAATTGCTTTTGCGAATAAGGATTTTAATCACTATTTCGGTATTGAAGCATCGGATAAGGATTATCAGACATTAATAAATGTGAAACCATTGTATAAATTTGTGAACGAAGCCTATTTACTCGAAGTTCCTAAAAGAGAACAAATTCATTTTAAAGAACATTTTTATGATCTTGTAAGTACACCGATTTTTGAAGATGAATTATTTCAAGGTTGTATTGTTGTCGTGCATGATATTTCTCTCATCAAAACTGCCGAACGTTTTCAAAAACAATTTACCGCAGATGTTTCTCATGAGTTGAAAACACCACTATCAACAATCAAAGGTTTTTCAGAAATATTATCAAGAGGAACAAAAGTTTCAGAAGAAGACAAGAAAGAGTTCGTAGAAATTATACAAAAAGAAGTTACTAGAATGGAGACAATTATTAGTGACTTGTTGATTATATCTAAAATGGACAGGGTAGATTATGAACTTGAATATACAAAAAACAATATTCAAGCAACAATAGAAGATGCTGTAGCTTTATTGAAACATGATATTCATAATAAAAACTTAACGTTGTATCAAAACGTTGAAGCGAAATCATTTATGTTTGACTATACAAAGATGCATCATGTCATGCTAAACTTAATTAAGAATGCAATTAACTATACTGATGAGGGACACATAGAGATAAAAGGTTATGTAGACAAAGGGCTATATATTATTGAAGTATCCGATACTGGAATTGGAATACCTGAAAATGAAATGGAAATGATTTTTAAGAGATTTTATCGAGTTGATACTGCTAGAAGTAGAGATACTGGGGGAAGTGGACTTGGTCTTTCGATTATTAAGAATGTTGTAAAAAAACATGATGGACATATTGAAGTTTCTTCAGAAGAAGGAAAAGGGACAACCTTTAAAATCTTTTTACCGATGAAAAAATAAGAGGAATGAAATTTTTCCTCTTTTTTCTTGCATGAAAGAGTTCTATCATATATAATATGTTCGCATATTAATATATTTTAATACAGATATGATATAATACTATTTGGTGGGATATAATGAAGAAAAAACACATCGATTTTTTGATGGTTCGGGACAAACAAGAAACATTTTTTGAAACAGTCGGAGTATTTGATAATAATCAACTGACTTTTATTGATCACGAAAATCAGAAAAATAGTATTTTATTAAAACCAAATAAGGTAGAATATATTAAAATGGGCGATCAATTTATGCATTATTCTTTTGTTGAGAACGAAACAACAAAGGGCATATATCGAGTAGATCAGTTTGAATTTATTTTTCAGATTCAGACAACATATTTACAATCGACAAAAGAACGATTAAACATTAATTTTACCTTACAACAAGATGATGAAATTATAGGACATCATCAGTTGACATTAGTGTATAAAGATGATGAGGAGGATTTAGATGGATTATAAAGAGTGGGCATTGGTTGATACAGCGGAAGTCATTTTAAAAAAATCAAAAGAACCAATTAATATTTATGACTTATTTGACATTGTTGCTGGAGAAAAAGGGTTATCTGCGGAAGAAAAAGACGTATATTTAACACATTTCTATTCAGATATTACAATTTCAGGACGTTTTGTTTATACAGGTGATAATACTTGGGATTTAAAGGCAAAGCAAAAAATTGAATTATGGGAAAAAGATGGGTCTTTTTATAACGAATATACTGACGTGGAAGATTTACAACCTGAAGTTGAAGAACCGAAAGTGAAAGAAGAAGTTGTTGAGGTTGTGCAACCAAAAGTTGAAAAAGAACCAGTTGAAGTTAAAACTGATGAAGAAGTCATCATCAAAGATAATGAGACTTTGAATCAAGATGCAGAAAATATTTTTGATGATTTCGAAGAAGAAGACGACTTTGATGAAGAAGAATATAATAAATACATGGATACATATGAAGAAAAGTATGATGAGTAATCTTTGAAAAGTTATTGATTATTCTCATCCCTTTTGATATAATTTTAAAGGGCACACAAAAATGCATTGTTCTCCTATTTAGGAGAACTTTTTTATTATACGTTGTGAATAACTTAGAAGAGGTGAAAAGATGAAGCAGACAAAGTTTATTTTTGTAACAGGTGGAGTGGTGTCTAGTTTAGGAAAAGGGATTGCCGCATCCTCTTTAGGTAGATTATTGAAAAATCGTGGGTTAAAGGTTTTTATGCAAAAATTTGATCCTTATATTAACGTTGATCCTGGAACAATGTCACCATACCAACATGGTGAGGTTTTTGTGACGGATGATGGAGCGGAAACTGATTTGGATTTGGGTCATTATGAACGATTTATTGATGAGAACTTGTCACAAGCAAGTAATATTACGACTGGTAAAGTATATGCGACTGTGATTGAGAAAGAGCGTCGTGGAGATTATTTGGGGGCAACAATTCAAGTAATTCCGCATATTACAAATGAGATAAAAGAACAGTTACAGTTAGCAGCAAGAGAATCAAATGCTGATGTAATCATCACTGAAATTGGTGGAACAGTGGGAGATATTGAATCACTACCGTTTTTAGAAGCAATCCGTCAAGCAAGAAGAGAATTTGGATATCATAATACTATTTATATTCACAATACATTGGTGCCTTATTTGGCTGCGGCAAAAGAGATGAAAACAAAACCTACGCAGCATAGTGTAAAAGAGTTACGTAGTTTAGGAATTTCACCTGATATAATTGTTCTTAGGACTACTCATCCTATCACCAATAATATACGTGAGAAGGTTGCGTTGTTTTGCGATGTAAAAAAAGAAGCAGTGATTGAAGCTCGTGATGCTGATGTACTTTATGATGTTGCTATTAAGCTAAAAGAGCAAAATTTAGATGACTTGGTATGTGAGCATTTTCAACTTCAAACACCGGATTCTGATATGCGTGAATGGGAAGAATTGGTTGATCGTGTGAAGTCTTTACATAAAGAAGTTACAATAGGTCTTGTTGGTAAATATGTGGCCTTACAAGATGCATATTTAAGCGTGATAGAAGCACTGAATCATGCTGGATATTATCATCATACCAAAATTAATATTAAATGGATTAATGCAGGTGAGTTGATTGATCGTGATTTGGATGAAGCCTTAGGTGACTGTGCTGGTATTGTTGTTCCAGGTGGATTTGGAACAAGAGCGATTGAAGGAAAAATTAGAGCGATTGAATATGCTAGAACCAATAAAGTTCCTTATTTAGGACTTTGTCTAGGAATGCAACTTGCTACGATAGAATTCGCTAGAAATGTTTGTGGATTAGAAGGTGCAAATTCAACTGAAATGGATGTGAATACTCCACATCCTATCATCGATTATTTGCCAGAACAATACGAAGGTATTGATATGGGCGGAACATTGCGTTTAGGTCTGTATGAGTGTAAATTGAAAGATGGAACACTTGCGCATAAAGCCTATCAAAAAGACTTGATTAACGAACGACATCGACATCGATATGAGTTTAACAACAAGTATAAAGAAGAACTAGGAAAATGTGGAATGATTTTTTCAGGGATAAATCCTCAAACCAATTTGGTCGAATTGATTGAGTTACCTAATCACCCATTCTTTGTTGCATCACAATTTCATCCAGAATTTCTATCAAGACCACAAAGAGCACATCCTTTATTTAGAGATTTTATTGGAGCCTCACTGTGTGACAAAAAAGAATAAATTGTGCATTGCGTAAATTCGGAGATAAATGGCTTATTTAGTGGATATTCTATGGAATATGACTAAGTGTCATTTATCTTCTTTTTCATTTATTTATATGATATAATGTCACTTAGGAAACACTACATTTAAGGAGGAATAGTATGTTAGAACGCAAGTTGATTACCAAAGTTTTAGAAGAAGCACTCACAACAAATGCAGACTTTTCTGAAATTTTTATTGAAGACAGATCACAAGCATCTGCATCAATGTTATCAAGTAAAGTTGAACGTGTTCATAATTCTAGAACTTTTGGAATCGGTATTCGTGTTGCAAAAGGGTTCCATTCGGTTTATGGATACACCAATAGTAATACGGAAGAGGACTTGTTGAAACTTGCCAACGATTTGGCACAATCTTTTCCTGGTTCACAAGAGAAGAAGAATATTGTGTTGGGTGAACTGAAGGTTGGAACGAGTCATAAAAGTAGAATTTTACCATCTACTGTGGAAATGAAAGATAAAATTACTTTATTAAAACGTGCAGACAAAGCAGCTCGTGAATATAGTGAAGTTATTAATCAAGTAATGGTGAACTATCAAGATTATGAGCAAAAAGTATGGATTGCAAATAGTGAGGGGAATTATGTCCACGATGTCCGTGTACGTACAAGAATCGCTATTGGATCAGTGGCTGCTAATGAGAAAAGCAAACAACAAGGATTTAACGGTCCAGGAGGAACACACGGGTTTGAGTTCTATACTGAGATGATTAATGTTGAAGAAGAAGCGAAAGAAGCATCAAGAATTGCGACAGTGATGTTAACTGCTGATCATGCACCTAGTGGGAAAATGCCAGTCGTAATCGATAATGGATTTGGTGGGGTTATTTTTCACGAAGCATGTGGCCATAGTTTAGAAGCAACGAGTGTTGCGCCTGGTATGAGTGTATTTAGTGGCAAAAAAGGCGAGAAAATCGCTAGTCCACTTGTGACGGCTATTGATGACGGAACAATTGAAAATGCCTGGGGAAGCGCAAACTTTGACGATGAAGGGCATCCTCAAAAACGTAGAGTGTTGATCAAAGATGGAGTGTTAAATTCATACATGATTGATAAACTAAACGCCATCCGAATGAATGATGAAATGACCAATTCTGGACGTCGTGAGTCTTATCGATATGCACCAACTTCTCGAATGACAAATACATATATAGATAATGGCGAATCAACATTTGATGAAATAATTTCTGCAACTGAGTACGGATTATATGCTAAAAAAATGGGTGGGGGATCAGTTAATCCTGCTACTGGAGATTTTAATTTCTCTGTAAGTGAAGCATATTTGATTCGTGATGGTAAAATTGCAGAACCTGTAAAAGGTGCTACATTGATTGGTACAGGGGCAGATGCATTGTTAAAAGTAGATATGGTAGGAAATAATTTATTGACTGCGCAAGGTATGTGTGGAAGTGCCTCAGGAAGTATTCCTACTGATGTAGGACAACCAACAATCAGGGTATCTGAAATCACTGTTGGTGGAAGAAAGGCGGCGAATTAGATGAATTTCGAAAAATTATTTGAGCGAGCAAAAGAAAAGAACATTGAAGATATTCAAGTTCATTATGTTGCCGATACGAAATTAGATATTGAAGTCTTAAAAGGTGAACTGGAAAACTATACGATTGCTGATACCAAAGGATTAAGTGTAAAAGGGATTTTTGATGGTAAAATGGGAACCGTATCAACAGAAGTCATTAATGATGATGTTATTGATTTTATTGTCGATAGTGTTATTGCATCGGCAAACAATATAGATTCAGAAGATGAAGTATTTATCTATGGTGGAGATAGTATTTACCAAGATGTTGATGATTTATACAATAAAGAATTAGAAGAAGTAGATGCGAAAACAAAAATTGATTTGGCGTTTGATTTAGAAAAGGAAACACTAAAATTAGATGAAAAAATCAAAATGGTACAAGCATTTTATTCAGAGGTAAAACATCAAGTTCGTATTTTAAATAGTAAAGGGCTAGACCTATCAAAGGTTGTAAATAGTGCAACTGCAGGGGTATATGTCATTGCGAGTGACGGTAAAGATCAAAGAACCGGTATTGAGTATGTTCAAAGCAACGTGTATGAGGATTTTGACATTGAGAACATTGCAAAAGAAGGCGCAAAAAGAGCAGTAGATGCATTGGGTGCTAAATCAATAAAATCTGGAGACTATGAAGTAATTTTAGAAAACAAAGCTAGCGCTAGTTTATTGGCAGCTCATGTTTCAATGTTTTCAGCTGAGAGTGTTCAAAAAGATGTTTCTTTGTTAAAAGGAAAAATTGGTGAAAAAATTAGCAAAGAACTCATTTCAATCGTTGATGATCCATTTATGAAAAAGTCACCGAGATCTGGGTCATTTGATGATGAAGGAGTTGCGACTAAATACAAAGAATTGGTTTCATCTGGAAAACTTACTGGATACTTATACAATTTAAAAACAGCCAAAAAGGATGAAGTAGGTTCGACAGGAAATGGTTTTAGAAATGGTATTTCCCCAACAAACTTCTATATTCAACCAGGGAAAACATCATTTGATTTATCTGTTCAATCAATGAAAAAAGGTTTGATCATATCCGATTTACAAGGAACTCATTCTGGTACAAGCTCTGTAAGTGGAGATTTTAGTTTGCAGGCTTCAGGATACCTTGTTGAAGAAGGAAAAATAGTTAGACCAATATCATTGATTACCGTTGCTGGTAACTACCTCGAAGTATTACAAGATGTGACGGAAGTATGTAATGATTTAAAAATGAATTTCGGATATATAGGTAGTCCATCTATAAAAATAAAAGCTCTTGCAATTGCTGGAGATGAATAAAAATTGAAAGCCACAAATTTTGTGGCTTTTTTTGAAAGCATTTTCATAACGTACATTTGCTGATTGGTTTACAATAAGAACCCTTTAAGGTATAATAAATGTGATTTTAAATAATAGGAGGAATTAAAAATGGGACTTGTTTCTGCGAAAGAAATGTTAGAAACTGCACGCAAAGAAGGATATGCTGTAGGGCAATTTAACATCAATAATCTTGAATGGACAAAAGCAATTTTACAAGCAGCTGAGGATGCAAAATCACCTGTTATTCTAGGTGTTTCTGAGGGAGCAGCTAAGTATATGACTGGGTTTTCAACAGTTGTTGGTATGGTTAAAGGAATGATTGAAAACTTAAATATTTCTGTGCCTGTAGCAATTCACTTAGATCATGGAACATATGAAGGCGCAAAAAAATGTATTGAAGCTGGATTTAGTAGTGTAATGTTTGATGGATCACATTATGATATTGAAGAAAATATCGCTAAAACTAAAGACATTGTTGCATATGCAAAAGAACGAGGAATCAGTGTTGAAGCCGAAGTAGGATCAATTGGTGGAGAAGAAGACGGTGTTGTCGGTGCTGGTGAAGTTGCAGATCCTAAAGAATGTAAAATGATTGCTGATTTAGGTGTGACTATGCTTGCGGCAGGTATCGGTAATATCCATGGTGCTTATCCTGATAACTGGCAAGGATTACGTTTAGATGTATTAAAAGAAATCCAAGATATTACTGGTAAAATGCCACTTGTACTTCATGGTGGAACAGGAATCCCTGATCAAATGGTTAGAGACGCAATTACACTTGGTGTTTCTAAAATCAATGTAAATACAGAATGTCAATGGGTGTTTGCTGAAAAAACTCGTGAATATATCGAAGCTGGAAAAGACAAAGTTGGTAAGGGATTCGACCCTCGTAAATTGTTAGCTCCAGGGACAAAAGCAGTATACGATAAAACAATTGAAAAAATGACTTTGTTTGGATCAGTAAACAAAGCATAATAATTTAATTTTCAGTAAAAAGGGTGTTGCGATTTGGATAATCTATTATTAAAAGATTTTGCTGCTTGGAAGATGGAAAACGATCAAATTTTTGAAACGTTTCATGAAAATAACAGCGTCATTTATGAGCGGTTAGAACCTGTATATAGTGTCCTTAATCACCTATACAATAATGTTTGTGAAGGTGGAGTATTAGATGAAGATACTGAAACAATTTTCCAAGTAGGATTTAACTATCTACATTCACAATTTGAAGTAATTAAAATTTATTATGAGACGTTGTTTCAATCTTCTTGTGATGATTTTATAGGGTATAGTGAAATGTTGTTGTTCTTACTTTATATTTTTGATATCAAAAATGACTTAGAGAATCATGGATATGATTCTGAAATTGATGAACTCAATGAATTAGAAGAGTCTATTGAAAATATGATTGTCGAAAGACGAAGAGATGACTTATTGATTAAAGAACAGATGAATACAGTTTTAGAAAAAGTATTTAAAGACGTCGATTATGAATATGTATCTATTATTGATATTTTTGTTGAAATTGCAGAGTCATTTGGCATCTTCTTATATGAAGAAAATGAATTAGTGATTGGAAAAGAAATATAGATTATAGGGTGCTTTTAGCACCCTATAATTATGAGTATATTACTTATCATATATCAATATTTATTGTATAATGAAGTGCTTTAAACTGTAAAAGTAAAGGTGATATAAATGAGCATATTTAAAGATATAAAATCAATTAAAGAAAAAGATCCTGCAGCTAGACATATATTGGATATTTTGTTGACTTCCCAAGGATTACATGCAATATGGATTTATAGAATAGCACATTTTCTTTGGAAGATAAAAATGAAAATGATTGCAAGAGTTCTAAGTGGATTTGCAAGATTTTTAACAGGTATAGAAATACATCCTGGAGCTACTATTGGAAAAAGATTCATGATTGACCATGGAAGTGGTGTTGTCATTGGAGAAACGACCGTCATTGGTGACGATGTATTAATATACCATCAAGTAACTCTAGGTGGAACTGGGAATGATTCTGGTTCGAAAAGACATCCATCAATATGTGATCATGTTATGATTGCTGCTGGTGCAAAAGTATTAGGGAACATCAAAGTAGGTTTAGGAGCTAAGATAGGAGCAAATGCTGTTGTTTTAAAGGATGTACCTCCATATACTACTGCCGTAGGGTTACCAGCTAGATTTATTCAAAACGAAGTTTTAAGTAAAGATGATTGCAGTTTAACAAACAAATAATATGCTCTTATTATTTGTTTGTTTTTTTATTCGTGTATAATAGAAGTATGTAGGGAAGTGATCAATATGTTTCAAGGAAAATACAAATCTGCTTTAAGAGTTGCTTTTGTGTATTTTTTATTCAGTAGTATTTGGATTTTTTCATCAGATACTTTTTTAACTATGGTCATTGAAGATATTGAAGATTTCCGAAATTTTAGCTCCATAAAAGGAATTTTCTTTGTTTTAATCTCATCTACAATTGTCTATTATTTAATTAAACACGAGATTAATCTATCAGATAAAGCGAAAAAGGATATTGATATTTTAGCGAACTACGATTCCTTAACAAAATTATACACGCGAAAAAAATACGAGATAAAGCTTAATGATTTACAGAAAGAAAAAAAGCAATGTGGTATTATTCTAACAGATATTAATGGTCTTCGCGTTTATAATGAAGCCTTTTCCTATAAAGCAGGTGATGATATCATTACTTTATATTCTGATATTTTAAAAGAAATTTTCCCTGAAGAGTTCATTGCTAGATTAGGGGGAGATGAATTTGTGATTCTATTTGAAGATGTTGAAGTAGATATACTTTATACTAATATGGATGAGTTACAATTACGAGTAGAACAATTTTCATATCAAGGATTGCCGATTGAAGTATCAGTTGGATTCGCATACATTACAGATGTAAACGAGGATATAAATGAATTAACTTCCTTAGCAGAAGCTAGAATGAATAAAAATAAATTATTACAAGCGCACAGTTCTAGTAATTCACTTATTACGTCACTTCAAACAACACTTTTTGAAAGAAGTGATGAAACAGAACAGCATGCTCAAAGGATGCAAGATATGTGTGAAAGAATGGGTAATAAATTGGGATTTAGTAGTGCTCAAACAAATGATTTGAAATTATTGGCTTTATTGCACGATATAGGAAAAATAGGAATAGATGATGCGATATTAAAAAAACCAGATAAACTAACTTCTAGTGAAATGGAAGAAATGAAACAGCATCCAATGATTGGCTTTAGAATTGCTAGTACTATCCCCCAATTAGAAGCAATATCTTATGATATCTTAACGCATCATGAATGGGTGAATGGAGAAGGGTATCCTAAAAAATTAAAGGGTGGAGATATTCCATTAAATGCACGAATATTGTCGATAGTAGATGCGTTTGACGCTATGACAAACGATCGTATTTATCGTAAAAAAATTAGTAAGGATGAAGCAATTGAGGAGTTATTTCGATTTAAAGATATTCAATTTGATGCAGATTTAGTTGACGCATTTATTGATGAATTTTCAAAAAATTAAAGTGTACAATCAATTTCAATTGATTGTACACTTTTTTAGTCATTAAAAAGTTCTGTTGATAGATATCGTTCACCGTTACTAGGTGAAACCGTGAGGATAGATTTTCCTGCACCTACTTTTTTAGCTAAATCTAAGGCTGCATAAACATTTGCTCCTGTAGAAATACCAGCAAATATCCCTAATGTTCTAGCAAGTATTCTTGCAGTTGAAAATGCTTCTTCATCAGTAACTGTTAAAACTTCATCATAGACTGATGTGTTGAGTATTTTTGGAATAAATCCTGCACCGATTCCTTGGATTTTGTGAGGACCAGGCTCTTTTCCACTTAGTACAGCTGATGTTTTTGGTTCGACTGCTTTTATGGATATATTTGGAATCTTATCTTTGAGAATAGTTCCTACACCAGTGATTGTTCCACCTGTGCCTACACCGGCAATAAAGTAATCTAAATCTGGTAAATCTTCATAGATTTCTAAAGCTGTATGGAGCATGTGTGCTTTTGGATTATTTAAGTTTTCAAACTGCATTGGCATAAAGAAATCATTTTCTATTGCCAATTCTTGTGCTACTCTAATAGACTCTTTTATTCCTTTTTCTGCAGGTGTTAAGATTAATTTTGCACCATATCCTTTTAATATTTTTCTTCTTTCAATACTTAAACTATCAGGCATTGTTAGAATAATTGGGTATTGTTTTGAAGCTGCTACCATTGCAAGACCAATACCGGTGTTTCCACTTGTTGGTTCAATGATTGTCTGTCCTTTTTTTAATAATCCTTGATTTTCAGCAGCATCGATCATTTGAATAGCAATCCGATCCTTCACACTTCCTCCAGGATTATACCATTCTAATTTTAAGTAGACATCAGCCATATTTTCATCGCATAAGCCGTCCAATTTTATGATGGGTGTATCACCAATTAATTCATATATATTATTTACGATCATTTTATCACTCCTTTGTAGTATCTATTATAACGATTTAAGGAACTATTTCATAATATAATGGAAAAAAAAAGAACCAATCATTGATTGGTTCTATTTACTTCTAGGTTTCATATGTGGAAATAGTAAAACATCACGAATAGAATTTGAACCAGTTAAAAGCATGACTAATCGGTCTATTCCAATTCCGATTCCACCAGTAGGTGGCATTCCATATTCTAGTGCTTCTACATAATCTAAATCCATTTCATTTGCTTCATCATTACCTAGTTCTTTTTCTTTTATTTGATTTAAAAAGCGTTCCTTTTGATCAATAGGATCATTTAATTCACTAAAAGCATTTCCATATTCACTTCCATGAATGAAAATTTCAAAGCGTCTTGTGAATCTTGGATCATTTGGATCTTTTTTCGCTAAGGGACTTATTTCAATAGGATGTCCATATACGAAAGTAGGTTGAATAATTTTTTCTTCACAATATTCTTCGAAAAGAAGGTTCAAGATATGCCCTGTACCAGTGTAATGATCTGGTACATCTAGACCCTTATCTTCTGCGAATGATTTTGCATCTTTAAACGTGATGTTTTTGTCCCAAAAATCAATACCAATTGCATCTTTAACTAAATCAGCCATGTGAACTTTTTTCCAAGACTTCACCAAATTTATTTCTTGATCTTTGTAGGTAACAACTTCTTTATCCAATTTTCGTGCAACACTTGAAACTAGATATTCTGTTAACTCCATCATTGTCTCCATATTTCCGTAAGCTTGGTAAAGTTCAAGCATCGTGAATTCTGGATTATGTTTGTGACTCATACCTTCGTTTCTAAAGTTTCTACCTATTTCATAAACACCATCAAAACCTCCAACGATTAAACGTTTTAGATATAGTTCAGGGGCAATTCGTAAATATAAAGGCATGTCTAATGTGTTATGATGTGTCGTAAAAGGTCTTGCTGAAGCTCCACCTAAAATAGGATGTAAGATTGGTGTTTCAACTTCTAAATATCCTCGCTCAGCCAAAAGTAGTCGAAGATGAGTGATAATTTGTGATCGCAAAATAAATGTTTCACGAGATTGATCATTCGTAATTAAATCAACATATCGACGACGATAGCGTTCTTCAATATCTTTTAATCCATGGAACTTTTCTGGTAAAGGTCGTAATGATTTTGTCAAATGAGTATATTTTTGTACTCGAATCGAAAGCTCACCGGTTCTAGTTTTCATGACAGTTCCTTCAACACCTATAATGTCGCCTAAATCAGCTTTTAAGAATAGGTTAAATAAATCTTCACCTAATTCATCTAGGCGAATATAAAGTTGAATTTGACCAAATTGATCCATGATATGTGCAAAACCAGCTTTTCCTTTTCCACGTTTAGTCATAATACGTCCAGCAATACGGACTGGGTTCATATCCATTTCATGAAGTTCTTCTTTTGTGTATTGATCATATTGTTCATGGATTGATTTTGTTGATGCATTACGTTCGAATCGATGACCAAAAGGATCTACACCTTGTTCTACCAATTCTTGTAATTTTTCTCTGCGTACAATTTCTTGTTCTGATAATTTTTCCATATTTTCACCTCGTTAATCGCTATATTATAACACAAATAAAACAAAATAGTACAGTGTTGTACTATTTTGTTGCGGATTCTAATACTTCTAGATTTTGGTACATAATTGACATATATGTTTTTCCACTATCTCGCTCTTCTATAGATATATTTCCTAATCCATAGATAAATAGTTTATCAGCTGATTCCATATTTTCTTGTAATGCTTCTAACAATTGTTCTCCTGCTGGAGAATTTGTATTCGATTCGAACAAGATATATTGAATTTCATGGAACTGTGCTTCTTCAACGAATTCGATGATATCACCTGGAATGTCTTCAGTAGAATGAGCACTCATAGATAGTGATAATATTTCAATTTCATAACGAGCATGCCAATACATGAACAACATAGATGTTGTAATGATAGGTTTCACAGCTTGATCAGCCATGCTTTGATAGTCTTCATGGAGTTTTTCAAGTGCAGCACTTAAAACAGTAAAGTTCGTATTATACAACTCACTATTTTCAGGAAAAGTAACAAGCAATTTATCTCGAACGAGTTCTGCAGCTTCAAGCATACGAACAGGGTCTAACCAAAAATGAGGATCATCCGATAATGCATTTGGATCACATACTTCAGATTCCTCATCAGAATGTTCTTCCTCTTCATGGTCATGAGTGTGTGTGTAGCAAACTTGATTGTAAGTGATTGTTTTAGAAACATCAATTAATTCAACATCTGCATCTTTAAAAGTAGTATCTGCGTTGTTTGGAATATAAGTATCCACACCAGCATTTACATAAAATAGCAAATCAGCGTTTATCATATCAATGATTTCCTTTGCACTCCAATCGATTGAATCGCTGTGAGTGTTTGATCCTGGCACTCTTTGGACATCAACAGTATCACCTGCGATTTGTTTAACCAAATATTCCATAGGATATACAGTTACATAAACAACATTTTCCGAAGTAGTTTCATTGTCTTCACCGCATGCAGCGAGTGTAAATACTGCAAGGAAAAATAAAAGTAGTATGATTGTTTTTTTCATTTTTATCACCTTTTCATTGATTATATAAGAATTTTTTTAAAAATGCAATCACTAAATACGCTTTTCTTCGATGATTTCAAACATATTTTGAGCATCTTCTTTTTTTGTTGAACTATTTAATTCTAGGACTTTTACAACAAGAAGCTTATTTCCAAATTGAATTGAAACAATATCGCCTTCTTCAAGATTTGTGCTTGCTTTTGCAAGAGAATTATTCACTTCGATTCGACCATTATCTGCGATTTCTTTTGCAATTGTTCGTCTTTTTATAATTCTTGATACTTTTAAAAATTTATCTAGTCTCATTTTGTACTCCTATTTGCATAAAAAGGGGAATAATCCCCTTTTTATTCTTCATCTTTTTTGTTTTCTTCAGGTTCTTTGGGTGTTACGATATTTGGAGGTGACTCATTATCATCTCGCGAATTATCTCTTGGTTCGTTTGCAGCTTCTTGCTTCGCTTTTTTCTTTTCCCACCAACCAAGTTGAGTAGTATCAACGATTTCATAAATATCTTCTTTCGTTAATGTTTCGACTTCTAAAAGATATTTTGCGATTCGTTTAACCAAATCAATGTTTTCAGTTAAAATGTTTTTAGCATTAGTATAACACTCATCAATAATTTTACGAACTTCAGTATCAATTTCTAATGCCACTTGATCACTGAAAGTTTTATCCACAGCATAATCTCTACCTAGAAATACAGAACCACGACGTTTTTCATATTGGATTGGTCCTAGTGAACTCATTCCGTACTCTGTCACCATTGCTCTTGCTATTTCAGTTGCTTTTTGGAAGTCGTTATGTGCGCCGGTAGATACTTCATTGAATATAATCTCTTCACTAACACGACCACCTAAAAGTCCAGTTATTTGGTCTATTAAACTATTTCGTGTCATTAAGAATGATTCTTCTTCTTCAGGAAGCATTAATGCATAACCACCAGCTTCACCTCGAGGAATGATTGTTACTTTATGAACAATATTTGCGTTATCTAATTTAATCCCCAATACTGCGTGTCCAGCTTCGTGGTGGGCAATAAAATTACGCTCACGTTTTGTAAATACGCGTGACTTTTTCGCAGGACCCATCATTACACGGTCTACTGCTTCATCAATATGATAAATCTTGATGAATGGCTTATTTTCTCTAGCTGCAAGTAACGCGGCTTCATTTAATAAGTTTTCTAAATCAGCTCCAGTAAATCCTGGAGTTCTTCTAGCAATTTCTTGGAAAGTAATTTTTGGATCGATTTTTTTATTTTTTGCATGTACTTTTAAAATAGCTTGGCGACCTTTGATGTCAGGACGTCCAATTGTTATTTGACGGTCAAAACGACCAGGTCTTAATAACGCAGGGTCTAAAACGTCAGCACGGTTTGTAGCAGCCATAACGATGATTCCTGAATTTGTTCCAAAACCGTCCATTTCAACAAGTAACTGGTTTAGGGTTTGTTCACGTTCGTCATGACCTCCACCAACACCTGTACCTCTTTGGCGACCTACAGCATCAATTTCATCGATGAAAACGATACATGGTGAGTTTTGCTTCGCTGTTTTGAACATATCACGGACACGGCTTGCACCAACTCCGACAAACATTTCAACAAAATCAGAACCACTAATCGAATAGAATGGAACATCTGCTTCTCCAGCAACTGCTCTAGCAAGCAATGTTTTCCCTGTTCCTGGAGGACCTACTAATAGTATACCAGTGGGTATTCTTGCACCCAACGCCATATATTTTTTTGGGTTTTTCAAGAAATCAATTATTTCTGCCATTTCTTCTTTTTCTTCATCTACACCTGCAACATTTGCAAATGTTGTTGTTTTTCCCTTATTTAAGCGAGCTTTATTTTTACCGAAATCAAACGCTTGTTTGTTTCCGCCTCCACTACGCATAAAGAACCCAACAATGACGAGTAAAATAATGATTGGTAAAATAATCACAATAATATTTAAGAAACCATAAGTAGCTCCTGGTTCATGAGTGTAATCAACATTGTTATCTTTCGCAAGTTGAATGACATTTTGCAAAGAATCTTGTGTCGGTAAGACTACGGTATAACTTGCTCCGTTGTTAAGTTGTCCAACTAATTCATAAGCCCCAGCATTAATATCTCCTGGTGTAGGAGTAGATTCAATTGTAGAAACTTCTCCGTTTTCAATTTTTGTTACAAAATCAGTATAATTATAGGTAATTACTTCCTCACTAGTACCAGTAAATCGAAATACAATAGCTACAATGAAAGCTAAGATAATCCCCATAACAATGAGGTTTCCGAATCGGCTTTGAGGAGGTTTTATTTGTTTTTTGTCAGCCATAGTTTCACTCCTTATTTATATACGCTTTGCTTTAATACTCCGACATATGGCAAATTGCGATATTTTTCATTAAAATCTAAGCCAAATCCAACAACAAACTCTTTTGGAATGACTTTTCCAACATATTCAGGAGAAAGTTCTACGACTCTTCCTGCAGGTTTATCTAGTAACGTTGCTATTTTTACACTTTTTGCACCACGATATTTTAGCAGTTCTGTGATGACTTTGATGGTTCTTCCTGTATCTACGATATCTTCAGCTATGATAATATCTCTTCCAGAAACTGAAATATCTAAGTCTTTTGATATCTTTACGTCCCCTGAAGATTCAATTCCACCATGATAACTAGAGACATCCATAAATGCTAGTTCTACGTGAATATCCATTTCAGTTACGAGCATTCCCATAAATGGAACACACCCTTTTAACAATCCAATGACTAATGGAAATTGTCCACGATAGTCATCAGATAACTGTTTACCCATTTTTTCAGCAATCTCTTTAATCTCTTCTGCGCTTACTAATACTTTTTCAATATCATTATCTAACATTCGTTCACCTCGTATATATATAGTTTATTTGGTTTGTTTTGTTGGTATCCTTTTTTGACATCAACAATCCAATGTACAATTTCTTGATCTGATAAAAGGATTAATTTATCTCTTCTTGATAGTGGTATTTTTTGATCAATTAATACATCTTTTATTTTTTTTGTACCCTCTTTTAGCTTTATTCTATCACCGTTTTTACGGTTTCTTAGGTAAAGCGGAAATACTTTATCATTATAACATAGTTCAAAATAATTTCTATGATTATGTTCTAATTTTTCAAAGCTAAAGATGAAACTACGATTATCATCTACAAAATATTCTCCTACTTGATGAATCTCTATATCTATAGGACAATGGTTTTGTATTTTTTCGATGTAAAAAACCTCGTATTCTTTAATCCACTCATAAGTTTTGCCTAGAGAATAAAATTGATTTGGTTGATCAGATTTTGCAAGATCAATAAGCTTTTGATACTGTTTATAAGAAACCTCAACGGTATCATTTGATGCTTTATTGATGACGCGTTCTAATACTTTGATTTGAATCATTTTATCTAGTTTATTAAAAGCTTTTATGGGGATTGTGGCATAGATATAATGTTCTTTCATAAATAAATTACAGGCGTGATTTAATATATCATCTGTATCTTCCATATACTGAGTAAATTGAATCATTTTCTCATAGAAGGACGGGTTTTCTTCTTTTAACAATGGGAGTATTTGATTCCTGAATCTATTTCTAGTATAAGTATTTTCTATATTGCTCTTATCTTCAAAAAAGAGCAAATCATGTTGAAGTGCGTAGGCATATAATTGCTCTTTCGGAATATCTAGAAAGGGTCGGATTATTTCAATGTTTCGGTTTTTTATATGGCTTTTCATGCCAGCATAACCAGAAAAAGAAGAACCTCTTGTGATGCGCATAAAAACTGTTTCGATTTGATCGTCTAAATGGTGTGCTGTAAGAATTTTCTTAGCATTATACTTCATTGCTAAACCGTGAAAAAATTGGTAACGAGCTTTTCTTGATTCTGCTTGAAAATTGTTTTTACCTTGATGATGATAAGTGTACCCTTCAAAAGGGTATTTATATTTGATAGCAACTTCTTTGATTGCTTTGTATTCTTGATCAGACTCGATTCTTTGCTTATGATTTACGTGTGCAATAATAATAGGGTTAGATTTGTAGGCTTTTGATATGACGTCTAAAAGAACCATTGAGTCAACGCCGCCGCTAACCGCAATGATGATTGGTTCATTTTTATCAAATAAATGTTTCTTCTTGATTGATGTTATTAGTTGACTATTCATAGGAATCACCTTTCATATATTATACCATATGTTAAATATTTTGTGTGTAAGTCGTATTTTTGATTAACAAATATTAACGTGAGAATTGTTTTTATTGTGATATAATATAATCAATATACTTAAGAATGGAGAAAGACTATGTTTAAACTAAAAGGATTAAGCAAGAAAGAACGAGCATGGGTATTATATGATATAGCGAATTCGGCATTTGTTTTAACAGTAATCACAGTATTATTTCCAATTCTTTATGAGGGCGTTTATATGGCGGATCATGTTGCTTCAGGCATTGATGCAGGTACAACACAATATCAGTCATTGTGGCAAAATGGATCTCGAATATTTAAGTATCTTACAAGTGCGATAGCTTTAACTGTTGCAGTGTTAAGCCCTATTATGGGTGCTTGGTCAAATTATCGTGGAAATAAAAAGAAATTCTTTAAAATATTTTTGTTTATGGGTATTATTGGAGGATTTGGTATAGCGATTCCGGGCTTGGACTGGTTACTTTTGTTGGTGATTTTTACAATCTCTAGTATCGGGTATAATTTAACCAATGTTATTTATGATGCTTTCTTGGTTGATGTAGCGGATGAAGAAAGATTAGATTTAATAAGTTCTACAGGATTTGCTTGGGGATATATTGGAAGTTTGATTCCGTTCTTCATTGGAATTATCCCTTATGCTTTGGTTACTTTTGGTATGTTAGATGAAAGTTTAGGCCATATTGCCATTAGTTTTGCATTTATTGTGGCTGTTGTATGGTGGTTAATATATTCTATTCCGATTATTAAAAATGTTGATCAAATGTACAATATTGAACAAACACCAAAATCATTAGGTAAATCTTTAAAAAGATTGGGTAAAACGTTTGTTGAGATTCGTGCATATAAATACATCTTTTTGTTTTTGATTGCTTATTTATTATATATAGATGTTGTTAACTCAGTTATTCGATTGGCTACTAACATTGGATCTGATTTAGGTATTGGAAGCGCAACGATGCTTGGTGTAATTGTGATGGTTCAATTAATCGCCTTTCCTTCTGCAATCATCTATGGTAGATTAACAGCTAAATTTGGTGGTAAAAACATGATATACTATGGTATATTTATGTACGCAATTAGTGTTATTTTTGTATTTTTAATCCGTGATGATACGAAATATTTAATGTGGGTCGTGGGTGCGTTGATTGGTACAGCACAAGGTGGTATACAGTCTGTTAGTAGAAGCTATTTTGCCCGTATGCTGCCAATTGAGAAAGCCAATGATTTCTTTGGGTTCTTTAGTGTATTTGGGCGCTTTGGTGGTATCTTCTCACCATTTATTATCGCATCATTCCAAAAATCTTTGGGAATCAATACAGCAGTATTATTGTTGCTTGTTCCATTAGCGATAGCGGTCGTATTATTATTGTTTGTAAAAGATGAAAAAGTAAGAAAGGATATTGAATTTGAATAAAATTGTATTAGCTAGTCAATCACCAAGAAGAAAAGAATTAATGGCATTATTGGAACACGATTTTATTGTTGCGAAAAGCGATGTTGAAGAAATTTTTGATCATCATCTTGAAGTTCATGATATGGCAATGGATTTGGCACTTCAAAAGGCAAAAGATGTGGCAAAGGACTATGAGAATTCATTGGTATTAGGATTTGATACGATTGTGGTTTATCAAGAATATGTGCTTGGAAAACCGAAAGATGATCAAGATGCAAAAGAAATGCTTAAGTTGCTTTCTGGAAATAAACATCAGGTCATTACTGGCGTTGCTATCATTCACAACAGCCAAAAAGAAATCTTTTATGCAACGACAGATGTTGTATTTCGAGATATTGACGATGATGAAATTGACACATATATTCGGTTTAAGGAACACCTAGATAAAGCTGGGGCTTACGCTATTCAAGGGAAAGCAGCGAAATTTGTAAAAGAAATTTCTGGTGATTTTTATAATGTAATGGGGTTACCAGTATCAATGTTATATCAGGCGTTAAAAAAATATGAAAAATAGGGGAATCCCTATTTTTTTTCTTCTTTTCTGCAATTTGTTGTACAATATATGTAGGATAGAGAAATACCATAGACAGCTGTTTTTCTTTATGATACATTGGAGTTGTCTTTAAAGGAGTGGTGGTATGTTTCAAGTCAAGATGCGTCATTTGAATGAAAAAGAAGTAAAAGAGAAATTACATATTTCTTCTTCAAAATCATACAAGTATGTATTGACAGATGACAAAGATCTTACAGAAGATGGCAAGATATCAATTGTGTTTCAAGAACATCATATGACAGAAATCAATAAACTAATTGATTACTTAGTCTTAGGCGAAGAGGTTTTTATAACCGGCTACAATGAGCATGGAGAAAAACGTGTGGATACACGTAATATTTTGTATTTTATCATTATAGGTGATGATTTACACGCTGTGCTTTTGCAGACCAGACTTATAGTAAGATATAAGTTATATGAGTTAGAGGAATTGCTTGAACAAAAAGGATTTATAAGAACAAGTAAACACGCAATTGTTAATATTACAAAAATAAACTATATTAAGCCTGCCATCAATTCAAAAATCGAACTTGAAATGATCAACAAAGACATCATTGAAGTGAATCGAAGTTATTTAAAATCCTTTAAAGAATCTTTGAAAAAATAAAGGAGGTTTTTCTATGCTATTTCTTTTTAATAACCCGTTGTTATTGATTGGATTATTATTGATTTTGACGTTGATGTTTTTACTAGGAAAGCAAATGGTAAAAGAGATACATTATAACCATCTGCTGGCACATAAAAAAAGAGCTTTACGATATTATGATGGAGAAGTACCAACCAATAAAAGGTTATATATGATTGGAAGTCTAGCGCTTGCTCCTGTACTTGTTATAGGTTTGTTTTTGGGGATTAGATTATCAGCGGATGATGCGTTTGTTGATGATCAATTTTTACAGATTTCAAACGGACAACAAATTGTCGAATTACAAAAAGATTTCCGTGAGAAATATTTAACAAGCTATCGTAATTATCTATTTGGTTTTGCTATGATGGAAGACGATTTTACTGCTGTACCAGAAACCGATGCATCTGAAGATGCAGGAGGAGAGGGCAGTGATGATTACTCTGATACCAACAATCAAGTTGAAGGTGTAGATGAGATGGATAACGTTGTGACTGATGGGAAGTTTATTTATACTATTCAACAGAATAAAATTGTTATTACATTGGCTTATACTTTAGAAGACGAATATGATGTGTTAGGGCACTACAAAACAATCACTTATGAAGATAGTTTTAACCCTACAGGACTCTATATTGATGATGATTATCTTGTTGTTATTGGATATGATTATATGCAATATGATGAGAAACAAAATGATGACGTGGGTTTACCAGAAGGTGATTATTACTACGGATATTACTATCAAAGTCAAGTTGGAGTTAAAGTATATGATGTGAAAAATGATTATACAATAGATCATTCTTACCTTTTTGAAGGTAATATGATTGGGACTAGAAAAATAGAAGATCAGTTGATTATCATTACATCTAATTATTTACCTTATTCAGAAGAAGAGGAAATAAATATGGATGAATACTTGCCAACTTACTATGTGGATGAACAAGAGTTTGTTGCTGATTATGAAGATGTTCGTTACATAGAAGGTAGTAATCCAAATGTATTTTTAACGTTCTATAGTTTGAATCTAGGAACCAAAGAAGTGGATCAAAATATTTTATTGGGAGACTCTGCTTATAACTTATATGTCTCTAATGACAATATTTATTTGGTCGGAAGTGTTTATATGTTTTCTCCTTTGGCGGATGTTGTAAATTTAGAAGATCCGATAACAGAAACAAAAACAGCGATTATAAAATTATCAATTGATGAATATGATTTGACATTTAGAAATCTTGCTCATATTGAGGGATTTACCTTAAATCAGTTTTCAATGGATGAATATCAAGGGTATTTAAGAATCACAACAACGACCAGTAGATGGCGTTTTGGTGATGGTGAAATCAATAATAGGTTGTACATTTTAGATGAAGAATTAAACATTGTAAGTGAACTTGAAAACCTCGGGAAACCAGGAGAAACGATCCAATCTACGAGATTTGTTGGAGAGTATGCGTATTTGGTCACATTTGAACAAACAGATCCATTTTACGTTATTAATGTTGCTGATCCAGAAAATCCATTCGTAGAAGGTGAATTAGAAATACCTGGATTTAGTGCCTATTTACAACCATTCGGGCAAGACTTTATGCTTGGGATAGGGTTTGGAGATTCCAAAGGTGGAACACAAGGTGTGAAGATATCACTTTATGATATTCGTGATAAAACTAACCCATTAGTTCATGATGAAATTATTTTTGAGTATAGTGAATTTGGTTTTGCTTATACAAGTGTTACATATAATCATAAAGATTTGTTGTTGAGTTATGCGAAAGGTTTAATCGCGTTGCCGTTTACTTCATATGATTATTCTAGTGAAAGTGGCCAATACTATAATAGTGGGATCATGGTATTTCATATAGATGATGAAGGAATGTTTTCATTTGGTGGATTTGTGCAACACGAGGAAGATTCGGAAGAAAATATCTATGTGTATAAGAGTAAGTTTATCGATCAATATCTATATACAGTAAGCAATAAATATATCAAAGTATCAACGATTGAAGATCCATTAGGTATACTTAACAGTACAGAAATAGAGTAAACAAAAAAAAGGACACACTTTTTATAAGTGATGTCCTTTTTGATATCATTAAAAGGCAACTTTTTATCTGTTTTGATACCTTTCCTGACTATTTTTGATAAAATAATTGAAAATCTAATATAGTTTTTATAAGCGATCTTTGAACAAATTATGTCCATGAACATCATATGCAACAAAGCAAGGGAAATCTTCTACCTCTAACTGATAGATCGCCTCAGCACCTAAATCTTCATAAGCAATTAATTTACTTGATTTAATTCTACTGCTTAGTAGAGCACCTGCTCCACCAGTCGCAATTAAATACACAGCATTATTTTTCATCATTTCATGACGAAATTCTTCACTTCTATCACCTTTACCAATCATGATTTTTAATCCTTTTTCCATAAGGGGTACAGCCATTTCATCCATACGATAACTTGATGTTGGACCACTCGCACCAATAGCAAATCCTTCTTTTTTTGGTGTCGGTCCAACATAGTAAATGATACTTCCTTCAATCGGAAATGGTAGATTTTTTTCATTTAACAATCGTATGTGTGCTTGATCTCTAGCAGTATATATGGTACCAGTAATTAGTACTTTGTCACCACTTTTTAGGTTATTGATGTCGTGATTACTAATAGGTGGGCTTAATCGTATCATAAAATCACCTCGATGTGTCTTGCAGAGTGACATTGAATGTTGATTGCTACTGGTAAACTAGCGATATGCATTGGAAGATAATTTATTTTTACCGCAAGACAAGTAGTGTCACCACCGACGCCCATAGGACCGACGCCTAATTTGTTGATTTCATCATAAAGCTCATCTTCTAATCTAGCTATAATAGGATCATCACTTTTATCTCCTAATGGTCTTAACAATGATTCTTTGGCGATGATTGCACTTTTTTCAAAATTTCCACCTAGACCAATACCGACAATAATTGGTGGACATGGTTTTCCTCCTGCTTGAAAAACAGTGTCAAGCACGAGTTTTTTAACGCCATCAATACCAGCTGCGGGCGTGAGCATTTTTACTGTGCTCATATTTTCACTTCCGCCTCCTTTTGAGGCGATTTTCAAAGTAAGTTTATCACCCTTTACATAAGAAAGGTGGATCATAGCTGGTGTATTGTCTTTTGTGTTTACTCTTTCAAATGGATGATTAACCATAGACTTTCTGAGATATCCTTCGCTGTATCCTTGTCTAACTCCTTCATTGATAGCATCGTAGATATTTCCATCTATATGAACATCAAATCCAACTTCAGCAAAAACAACAACAACACCCGTGTCTTGGCATAATGGAACATTACCTTCTTTAGCTATTTCACTATTTTCGATGATGTCATCAAGTATAGAAGAAGCGATATTTGAACGTTCTTTCTTTTTCGCTTTTTGAATTAAAGAGATTAACGAATCATCTAGTTCATAGTTTATTTTTATTACCGAATCTTTTATAGCCTCGGTAATGATTGATGGATCAATAAAACGCATATAATGATCAACTCCTTCTTCGTTATTATAGCATATTATAATATATGAAAGTATATTGATATTGAAAAATAGAAAAATAGTTGTGAAAACACTTGATTAATACATGTACCTTTGTTATAATTTATTAGCAATTAAAACTTACTATGGCATAGGCCATGGCGGAAGGAGCAATTCATATGAAAAAAGGAATTCACCCAGATTATAAAACGGTGACCATTACTTGTACAACATGTGGAAATACTTTTGAAGGTGGAAGCGTATTAAATGAAGTACGTGTTGACACTTGTTCAAACTGTCATCCATTTTATACAGGAAAACAAAAATTTGGTCAAGCTGCTGGTCGTGTTGAACGATTCAACAAACGTTATAACCGTCAGTCTGATAATGATACTGAAGAAGAATAAAAATAAATATGAGCCCATTTGGGCTCTTTTATTTTTTAAAAAATAGATTTAAAAATACGGCAAACAATTGGATTATTGTTTGCCGTTTAATTTTGTTAATCTTTGTAGTATTTTCTTGGAGAATATTGAATATGTAGTAAATCTTGTGCAAGTTCAGAACCAATATGTTTGAAGAAGTCATTATAGATATTTGATGCTTCTTCAGAATAACAATTATAACGAATTTCTTTATCATTAACTGAGTCGTTTAAAGCTTCTGCACGTAAGCCAATGACGTTAAATCCATCTTGTACTTTTGATGGTTGAATTGGACTTCCACCACCTACAACGTTGCTATTTTGTGATGATGCCATTTCGACATAATCATACGTCTTATTAACCGCTTTTAATACTCTAAAGAATTCTTTTATAGATTTCACATGACTGATTCTTGCGATAGATATTTTTTTACCATTTAGATGATAGCTAGCCTCTTCAATTTTTTCGTTCTCTTTTGAAGGTGTAAAAGTCATTTCCTGTACATCTTCTTGCAATAACTGAGAAGCAGTCTTGAAAGTAGCTTCAGCAAATCCAATATTAGGATGTAATACATCTTCCTTGAATACCTTGCTTGCAAGTTCTCCATGAGGTTTGCTTGATGGAGCAAGAGCTAATAAATCAATTCCTTGACGTTTTAGTAGTCTTGCAAATTCACTAGTTGTAATAACATGATCAACATCTGCTAATCCACGATAACTATTTCCAGAACGTTTTGCATCATGTTTACGATCAATTCTAGGTACAACTGCTACAACAATTGTGTCTGCTTTGTTGTAACCTAATTTTTCTGCAAAATAGTGTTTAACAAGAGCACCTGCAACTAGCTCAGCCGGTTTTGCACTTGTAACGTTTGACAAATAATCTGCTTCGTATTGTTCGATGTATTGCATCCATCCAGGTGCATTTGAAGACAAAAATGGAGTAGATTCATCTTTAGAAAGACGATCAATTAACTCATTACTTTCCTCGATGATTGATAAATCCTTACCTAATGAATAATTCATTACATCGTCAAATCCTAACAATTGATAAGCTTCGTTTAATTGACCTTCAACGTTTGCTCCTAATTTCGCTCCAAAATCTTCAGCAACTGTAACAGCAACACTTGGAGAAGGAATGATAATTACTTTTTTAGTTTCATCTTCTAGTGCGGATAACACATTATCTACTTCAGGTTTAGGTTTGATTGCAGCGACAGGACAAACTTCGATACATTTTCCACACTCAATACAACCACTATCAGCCATACTATGAAATAAAGCTGGACCAACATAAGTTTCATTTCCACGTTCATTAAAATCTAAAATATTTAATTCGGTGAACTGCTTACAAGCACTAACGCAGCGACCACATAAAATACATTTTCCACTATCTAATAAAATCGAGTCAGAAGTGTCATTTATTTGGCGGTCTTTTTTAAAGAAATCTCGCAAGTTTTCTCCGAAAACATTATCAACGTCATAACGACGCATTAAATTAAGTAGTTCACAACTTGTTTCGCGGTCACATGCCCAGCATTCAAACACATGATTACTCGCAAGTAATTGCAAGTTTTGTATAATAGAATCACGAATTTCTTTTGAATCAGTTTCAATTTCCATTCCATCTTGTAATGCAAGTGTACATGAGTTTTTTAATCCTCGCATATTTTTTACATTTACAACACATAAACGACATGCACTTGTTTCGTTAATATCTTTTAGAAAGCATAGTCTAGGGATATTATAACCCATTTCTTCTGCTGCGCGCATTGCTGTATAGTTTTCAGGGACAGTGGTTTCAATACCGTTGATTGTAATTTTCACATTTTTCATTGTTCAACCTCCTACGTTGTAATGATCGCATCAACTGGACAAACGTTTTGACATGCGCCACATTTGATACAAGCCGATTGATCAATCGTATGTAATTGTTTAATGGTTCCTGAAATACAGTCAACAGGACAGTTTTGAGCACATTTTGTACATCCGATACATTTATCAGTGATAAAGAAATTGATTAGCGCTTTACAAACTCCACCAGGACATGTTTTATCAACTACATGAGCTTCAAATTCATCTCTAAAATGATCTAGCATAGATAGAATTGGGTTAGGGGCAGCTTGTCCAAGACCACAAAGTGAAGAACTTTTAACCATTTTTGCTAAAGTTTCAAGTTGATCAATTGTTTCTAGTGTTCCATGTCCTGAAGAAATGATGTTTAGCATTTCAAGCATTTTCTTTGTACCTTCACGACAAGGAGTACATTTACCGCAAGATTCGTCAACAGTGAAGTCTAAATAGAATCGGCAAATATCGACCATACAGCTGTCTTCATCGATGACAACCATACCTCCAGACCCCATCATAGAACCTGCATCAATTAATGTTTCATATTCAATCGGAATATCAAGTAAGTGTTCAGGAATAGCACCACCTGAAGGTCCTCCTGTTTGAACCGCTTTTAAAGCTTTATTGTTTGGAATTCCTCCACCAATATCATAAATAACATCGCGTAAAGTTGTTCCAAGTGGAACTTCCACGAGTCCAGCATTTACGATGTTTCCACCTAAACTGAACACTTTAGTTCCTTTGTTTTTATCAGTTCCAACACGGCCAAACCATTCTGCGCCATTAAACATGATGGCAGGAATGTTTGCTAACGTTTCTACGTTGTTGATGATTGTAGGTTTTCCCCATAATCCTTTAGCTGCTGGGAATGGTGGTTTATTACGAGACATACCACGTTCACCTTCAATAGAAGCGATTAATGCAGTTTCTTCTCCACATACAAATGCTCCTGCACCTAAACGAATTTCAATATCAAAACTAAAATCTGTTCCAAAGATATTATTACCAATCAAACCAAGTTCTTTTGCTTGTTTGATTGCATTTTTCAATTTCTCAATTGCAGTTGGATACTCAATTCTTACATAAATATAACCTTTACTTGCACCAATTGCATATCCGGCAATCATTAGACCTTCCAATATACTGTGAGGATCTCCTTCTAAAATGGCACGATCCATAAATGCCCCTGGGTCACCCTCATCAGCGTTACAAATAACGTACTTTTGATCGCTATCGTTGTTATAAGCAAAGCCCCATTTGACACCAGTAGGGAATCCTCCCCCACCTCGACCACGTAAACCTGATTCAGTCATTTCATCAATAACTTCTTTAGGAGTCATGTCAAGTAATGCTTTACCTAAACCACGGTAACCATCTTTTGCGATATACTCTTCTATATCATCAGGATTGATAAATCCACAGTTACGCATTGCAATTTTATATTGTTTTTTGTAGAAACGAACTTCATCTAATGCAAGAACTTCTTTGGTTTCTGTTAATGCATCATTAAAAACAAGCTTTTCTACTATACGACCTTTGTATAGATGTTCTTCACAAATTTCTTTTATATGTTTTGGTTTGATTTGTGCATAAAAAACACCCTCAGGATATACGATAACAAAAGGTCCTTGCTCACATAACCCAACGCACCCTGTATTTACCAATTTTATTTCACTTCTTATGTCTAGTCTGTCTAAATGTTCTTCAAACTCATCACGCAACGTTTTCGCACCACGTGAGACACAGTTAGAACCACTACAGATTAGAACGTGTGCTCTTTCTAACATCTTCTCACCACCTATATTCTATATTTACCAATGACATAATCATCTACAACTTTGCCACCAATAATATGTTCTTTTATGATACGATCTACTCCATCAACATCAACCTTGCAGTAAGTCGTTCTTTTGTCGTCAATTAGTACCTCAACGATTGGTTCAATAGCACACTCACCGATACACCCTACAGGTGTAATCGTAACGTTTTCTAGATCTTGTTTATCAACTATTTCAACAAACCTATTCATTACTGGACGTGCACCAGCACTGATTCCACAAGTAGCCATACCAACAAGAACACGAATACCATCGTTTTTCCCGCGCATTGTTACTTTCTTCTGTGCATTATCTCGAATCTTTTTTAAATCATCTAAAGATTTCATTTTGTTTCCTCCTTATGTATATTGTTAAGTCCTTCTCTTATATATTCTTTCATCCATTGCGTTACTCCGTGCGCAGTGAATGGTGTATCCTCTAATATTTCTCGAATTTTTCTAGTATCAAATTCGAATCTATTTTCATTATATTGGTGACTATAAAATATATCAATGAATTTATCATTTAAAGCTAATATAACTAATGTATCTTCGATATCTCCAAGCGGAGCCAAATCAATATGATCTAACTCAAATGTCGCTTTAATTTTTGTACCTATTTGTTCTTTTGATTCAATCTTTAGTGTACCGTTGGTCGCTTCTGCTGACATTTTGAATAAGGAAATACCCAGACCAACTTTTCTTGTTGTTCTAGTGGTATAAAAAGGATCGGATACATGAGATAAAGTTTCTTCATTCATACCATGTCCATCATCAATAATTTCAATAGATAAACTATTTTTTTCGGTGTTTTCCACTATGAAAATTTGGATTAATGAGGCATTTGCATTGATAGAGTTTTGGCAAACATCTAATATATGAAGAGACAATTCTTCCATCATTTTTCACCTCTTAAATAATCGAAAAATGCATCAATCGTTTTTTCCTTTAAATCAATATAATTGGTTTTTTCTGAAATCATTGGTAAAGAATGTGCATCAGAATTATGAAAGATTTTATATTGGGTTAAAGAAGGATATTTTTTTAAGAAGGGATCGATGTTTTGACTTTGCAATTCTACGCCATCAAATTCAAGTTCTTCTAAAGAGTAAGTATCTAAAGGTGTCTGACTAGGCCTATCAATATGAGCTAATATGATTGCACCATCAAGTTTTCTAACCTTGGTTATTAAGTCTTTATAAGCGATACTAGTATGTGTCAGTGGTCTTTCTACAGTATCTATTTCAGTATCATAAACATCTGTAATTACTTGATCACTTTCAGAAAAATTCTTCCATTCTCCATCGAGATGGACTTGTAAAAATTGATCAAATGTTGCTGCATCTTCGTATGTACGAAAATAGCATAGTGCATCAAAATTTTCATTTACAGTCACTTCAACAGCTGGAATATATAAGAAATCATAAGAATCTTCTAACTGTCTAATTGTAGGTAGTTGTCTAGTTGAATTGTGGTCTGTAATTGCAACAATATCAAGACCTTTTAACATTGCCATGTTTAGAACATTATTGGGGGTCATAAGTTCATCTGCGCAAGGGGATAAAATGGAATGGATGTGCAAATCATAAAAGAGTTTCATTTTCCATCCAACTTTGCAAGCGCAATAATTGCATCAACGGTTGAGAAAGTAGTTGTAAATAGTGGGATATTTAACTCGTTTGCTTTATCAATCAGTTCTTTTTTTACAGTAATTCCTTGTGTAAAAACAATACAAGAAAGATCGTTTAAACTAGCGACACCGATAACGTTAATATTATTGAGCATTGTAATTAAACAATCATTTTCTTCAGTTTGTCCCATTACATTGCTCAATAAATCTGATGCGAATAGTTTGTTGACGGTTTTTGTTAAATCGTGAACTGAATTAATAAGTGTGAAAGTCTCATGATTGGCAATATCATTTGTGGTCATGAATATACACTTCCCATACTTTTTTTATTGTTGTGTGTAAAATTTCATAAACAGTTGGGTTCCTTCTTCATTTGATTCTAATGTCATTTCATCTGAAACAGCTTTGATATTTGGTAATCCCATTCCAGCACCAAATCCATTTTCAATTGCATATGGACTAGCAGTGGAAAATCCAGCTTGCATTGCGTTTTCAATGTTAGGTATACCTGGTCCTCGATCGCAAAAAGTGATTTCGCATAAATCATCACCAATATGAATTCTCGCATTACCACCATAGGAGTGGATAACAACATTAATCTCAGCTTCATACACACCGATGGTTACACGCTTGATAAATTGGGGACTAAATCCTCGTTTTTTTAACTCTCGCTTAGTCAAACTTGCAATGGTCCCAGCGTTTCCAATATCATTACGTTCAATTGGATACTCTTCTAAGTAATCACTCAAGAATTTTCTTCCTCGAGAACAGACTCGTAGCTCTTAACGCCGTTCATAAATAATAAACCACTTGTTCGATACATTGTTAAAGCAGTACCAATCAAAGTAATGCCGATTTCATCAGCTAAATCAATAACTGATTGTGAGGGAGTTTTTCCTCGAACGAAGATTATTGTTTCTAAATCTAGTATTTCTGCTGTACGCAAAGCTTGATTTGTCACCAAACCAGTAACAAGTGCACCATGAGCTCCAATATGGCTAGGCATTTTTTTGAGTAACATAAGAGCATCACTCATCAAATCACAAACAAAAGCATAATTGATTTCTTTGACACATTGTGGACATTCCAAATTAAATTGTTTTGCTTCTAAAAGAGTTAAAACGTCATTTAATTCCATTATTTTTTCCTATATTCTTTGATCAATTTTTTTGCTTTTGTGATTGTCATTTCACCATGTACATCTTCGTCAAAACTCATTACTGGAGCCATTCCACATGTACCAATACAACGTATTGCTTCTAAAGTATAATAACCATCTTCCGTTGTCTCACCAACTTCAAGTCCTAATTCTTTTTTTACAGCATCTAAGATTACTTGTGCTCCACGAACGTAACATGGAGTACCCAAACATGCGGCAATTGTGTGTTCCCCTTTTGGGATCATTGTAAAACTTGAATAAAAGGTGACTACACCGTTGATTTCAGCAATGGTTACACCCGTTGCTTCTGAGACGATTTTTTGCACCTCTAAAGGAATACATCCAAAAATTCTTTGTGCTGAATGCAGTATTGGCATTAGCGGTCCAGGGTTTTTGAGATGTTCATCTATCTCTTGAAGTAATTCTTGTTTTTTGTCTTCGGATATTTCAAAATTCTTACCCATAATCTTCTCCTTACTGAAATATTATTTTAGATTCCAAACAATTATAACATAATTGTAATTTTTTATAAAGTCTATGAGAAGAAAATTCCAGTTAATTTTTAAACTTTATAAATAAAAATAAAGGCTTTTGTAAGGCCATTTAAAGAATCAAAAAAGAAGAATTTCGCCTTTACAATTATGAACAAAATATAATATATAATAATTCTTAATAATAATTATGAGATTTTTCAATTCATAGTTGAGTTTTCTTGGAGTGTATTGTATGATAAGAATATCAAAAATGAGGTGAATCTGATGTATCTAAATCAAAAGGATGGGTGGATAGAGGTCATAAGTGGACCGATGTTTGCTGGGAAAACAGAAGAATTATTAAGACGTGTAAAAAGACTTGAGTATGCACGTAAAAATATTGTTGTATTTAAACCCCTAATCGACAATCGATTTAGTGAGGGAGAAGTAGTATCGCATAATAATAATCGAACAAAATCTGTCAATATATCAAAAGCAATTGATATATTTAAGTATGTAGATAAAACAACAGATGTTGTTGCGATTGACGAAGTACAGTTTTTGGATGAAGAAGCTGTTTCAATAATTGAATATTTAGCAAATCAAAAAAAACGAGTAATTGTGAGCGGATTAGATCGTGATTTTCGTGGAGAGCCATTTAGCTTTATGCCGAAGTTGTTGTCGATTGCTGAATATGTTACTAAACTGACAGCAATTTGTGTCAAATGTGGTTCTCCTGCAACTAGAACTCAAAGAATGGTCAATGGGAAACCAGCCAAGTATAATGATCCAATTGTTTTAATTGGAGCAGAAGAATCATACGAGGCTAGATGTAGAAGCTGTCATAAAGTTTATAAGAAACCACGTCCATATAAGGATGTGTTGTAATGAATCATGAGAAATTCATGAAAATTGCTTTAAAAGAAGCGAAAAAAGCAGCAAAAAAAAAGGAAGTCCCAATCGGTGCAGTAATTGTAAAAAATGATAAAGTAATTGCAAAAGCCCATAATTTACGCGAAAAGTCAAATTTGGCTACAGGCCATGCTGAGTTATTAGCAATCCAAAAGGCTAATAAAAAGTTAAAGAGTTGGAGACTTGACAGGTGTACACTTTATGTTACAATTGAACCGTGCCCAATGTGTGCAGGCGCAATTATTCAATCAAGAATAGGTAAACTTGTTTATGGTGCACAAGATTTAAAATCAGGAACTCATCAAAGTGTGGTAAATTTATTTGATAAAACATTTAATCACAAAGTAGATGTGGAATATGGTATTATGGAAGAAGAATGCGGACAAGTTGTCACAGAATTTTTCCGTAAAATACGTAAATAACAATGGATATCTCTTATCAATCATCCTCATCCAATAGGTCGTAATGAATCAGGTCAGATCGGGAACGAAGCAGCCTTAAGTTTTCTATCTATGTGGGTGGGGATGCTTGATAAGAGATGTTTTTTTTGACTTTTACATTATTATATAGTAATATTATTTAATAATAATATAAAAGGGAGAGTTGATTGTGGATAAAAGAGATATTTTGGCGACTATATCCAATAAAAACAGATATAAAATCATTCATGCTTTGTTAGAGTATGAACAGTTAAATGTATCTGAAATCATTGCTTTGACGAAACTAAAGCAAGCAAATACATCAAGACATTTAAAAATACTAACTGATAAAAAGATTATCAAAGGGTTTCAAAAGAAACACTTTGTTTTTTATCGTATTCGAAAAGAGTTCTTATCGACTCATTATCAATTAATCAAGTATTTGATGATTTAAAATAGTTGATAATTTTGGGAAGAGGACGTATTATATAGTTTGGAGATGAGGTTAATAATGAATAAAAAATATATATTTTTAGATTTGGATGGAACTTTAATTGATCATGAATCAAACGATATTCCAAAATCAACGGAAGAAGCGATAGAAAAGGCGCAAGCTGAAGGACATGAACTCTTTATTTGCACAGGACGGATTCCAGCTCTTTTTAAGGGGATTGAGAAGAGACTTAACATTCATAATTATATTGCCGCAAATGGTAAATTGGTAGTGTTGCATGACAACATAATCCGTAATGAGTTCATGAATGAGGATTATGTTGATGAGTTTGTACAATATATCTATCAAAAGAAAATTGATGTTGCTTTTGAGACGCCAGAAGCATATGTATTAAATTCTCATTTTAGTAGCATCACAGACAAATTTTTAGATACATTTCATCTAGGTATCACCAAAGTTCAAAAAGATTATCACAAAAAACATAAAGTCTATCAAATGAATTTAATGTATATAGGAGATTACTCAGATTTAGAAGATAAGTTTCCATATTTTCATTTCAGTCAAGCTAATGAATTTGGTTTAGATGTTGTGCAAGGAAATGGAATGAAAGAACAAGGTGTGAGAGCGGTGGTGGATCAATTAAAGATAAATCTTGAAGATACTATTGCTTTTGGTGATGGGTATAACGATATTTCAATGATTGAATATGTTCATACTGGTGTCGCAATGGGAAATGCGAATGATGCATTAAAAGAGAAAGCAGACTTTGTTACGGATGATGTAACAAATGATGGTATATTCAATGCTTTTGTAAAATTAGGGTTAATAAAAAAATGATTCTTAAGTATCTAAAGAATCATTTTTTATTGTGAAAGTAAAATATGCTCGAACAGCATTGTTGACATTATTGATGCCAAAATCGGCTTTATGGGCTTTTAAAATTTCTTTGACAAGATATAGCCCGATTCCACTTCCGATTTGTTTGTTGTCAGCATAATTCGTCTGTGTTCCACGATAGAATGGTAACCAAATATTATTGATTTCTTTGTTGTGAATGTTTACACCATAGTTTAAAATTTCGAAAGTAAATTCATTGGATGTTTTTGACAAATTTATTTGAATTTTTTCACCTTTTGGGGTGTATCTTACGGCGTTTGTGATAAAGTTTGAGATAACCCTCCTCACCAATTTTACATCCGCATCAATGTAGATATCCTCGCCAAAGAATTCAATAATCAAATCCTGCTTTTTGATGATTTGATCAAAATCATTGAGAAGACGTTTCACTTCGCTTGTTATATTGAATTCTGATATATCTAATAACGTTTCTGAGTCATCTAATCGATAAATTTGTAACATATCTTGAATCATCATTGATGACTTATTTATTTCTGATAAAACAGTAGACAGTTCTTCTTTCATATCCTTTTCATCAATGACACCATCAGAAATACCTTGTATAATGACTTGGATAATCATTAATGGGGTTTTTAGCTCGTGAGATATTGATGAAACAAGGCGTTTCTTTAATTCTACTTGTTTTGATTGTTCTTCATATAGTTGAGTCAATTCTTCATTTTTATTATTTAAAGTATCTAGTGCGTTCTTTAAGTTTTTCGATATTAAGTTGATACTATTTGATAAAGAGGCATTTTCTTTGTTGTTGTATTCATTCGCCGTGACATCGAATTTTAAATTTGCAATGTCTTTTGCGACTGTTTCAATATTTTGAATTGGTTTTGATATAATCGAAGACAATCGGAAACTCCATAAAAAGATGATTGCGATGGCTGTTAAATATACGTAATAGTTATATTGGGATACGATGTTAATAATAGATCCTGTATCTTCAATTGGGACAATTGTGATGATGTAATCCCAGTTCTTTAGTTCGTGAATAAAGACCAAAGTATCAATCGCATTATCTGTTGATTTATACCAATATCCATCAGAATATTGATGTTCTGAAAAATCAATATAACCATTGGCTAGTTTTGAAAGTTCGGTTTGCACAATGGTATTATCTGAAAATTGATAGTTCAGATTATTCGGTCGACTTATTTCAGTAACTACTCCGGTAATTTCCAAACAGGAGTTATCGAGACAAGGAGTACTGTTTTGATAAACAAATATACCGTTACGTTGAATCTCGTAAGGATAATAATACTCTTCGTTATAAAGTGATAACTCGATTGAAAGAGTTTCTTCAAGGTTAAATTCTAATGTATTATTAGGTATTAGTAGGGTATATTCAACATCGTTATTTGCCGTGATGTTTATGGTATAGTCTGTGTAAGAAGATTCGAGAATTCGAAATGTTTTTGTTGTGATAATTGAGTAAACATTTTTTGAAGTGACAAAGCCATACATCTCTTCAAAATAGTCATTATCCGATTTGTTCATTTGTTCAACATAAGTTAAGATTGATTCATTGACATTATCGAATTCCTTGTCACTATAATAATTATGGAAAAACTGAGAATTGAGTATTGTTTGCAAAGTAAAAAAAGAGACAAAGACTAAAAATAAAGTAAAAATGATCTGTGTAGACAAAGAAAATTTGTATTTTTTAAGTTTTATGAAAGGGAATTTTGTTTTCAATTGATTAAAGAGTTTCTTTAAGTTATTCATCGAGAGTTTCAAACCTATATCCAACACCAAACACAGTTTGAATATAATGGTCGCTTTCTTTGAGATGTTTACGCAATTTCTTTACATAGGTATCGACAATGCGCTCTTCAACATAGACATCAATTCCCCATACTTCGTCAAGTAGTAATGATCTTGAACAAATTTTTCCTTGGTGTTTTACAAAATATTTCAATAGTTCAAATTCAGTTTTTGATAAATTCAGTTCGTCTTCTTTATAATAGGCTCTATATTGTTCAACATTTAGTTTTATGAATCCTGCTTTAAGGATGTTTTGTTTTGCATTTGATATAGTGGTTCGGGTTAGTAAGTTTTTTGCTTTTGCTACCAAAATTTTTGGATTAAAAGGTTTTGTTATGTAGTCATCTACCTGGAGGGAGTATCCTTTTAAAACATCTTCCTCTTCTGAAAGAGCGCTCATTATGATGATTGGGACATCTGAGGATTTTCTAATGGTTTTTGCAACGTTCCAACCATCAATTCTTGGTATCATAATGTCTAAACAAATAAGATCTATTTTTTCGCGATTAAAGATTTCGAGTCCTTCAAATCCGTTCTTTGCAGAAAATACAACAAAACCTTCTTTTGCAAAATAACTTGCGACGATTCGGTTTATTGTTGGTTCATCTTCTATAATAAGTATTTGTTTGGTATCCATAAGAGATCACTCCTTATAGCCATTATATCTTAATTGGTTAAAATAATAAACAATTGACAAGTAATGTACTTTACATATATGTGATTACAATATAAAATTAGTATGAAAAAGGTGATAGTATGTATGATGTAATAGTCATTGGTGGTGGGCACGCAGGAAGTGAAGCTTGTTTAGCTGCTGCTAGAATGAATCAAAAAACGTTATTGGTTACAGGAAACATCAATATGATTTCCTCAATGCCATGTAATCCTTCTGTAGGCGGACCAGCAAAAGGAATAGTTGTGAGAGAAATTGATGCATTAGGAGGAGAGATGGCGAAAGTTGCTGATAAAACTCAAATTCAAATGCGTCTATTAAATATATCAAAAGGGCCTGCCGTTAGAGCATTAAGAGCGCAAAGTGATAAAGTTGAATATCCTAAAGAAATGAAAAAAACGATATTACAGCAAGACAATCTTGAGGTAATTGAGGCTTATGTTGATAAATTATACATTAACGATGGAATCGTATCTGGTGTTATTTTAGAAGATGGGACAGAGATTAAATCAAAAAAAGTTATTGTTACTACAGGTACTTACATGCAAGCGAAGATTCTTGTTGGTGATACTGTAAAAAATGAAGGACCAGATAAAGAAAAAGCATCAATGAACTTAAGTACTCAGTTACGCGAACTCGGATTTAAAACAACAAGATTAAAAACAGGAACACCTCCTAGAATTAAAAGAGATACAATTGATTTCAGCAAGACCGAAGTACATGAGGGAGATAAAGTTGAACGTACATTTAGCTTTGATAATATTTATTACAAAGACATCAACAAACAAGAACCTTGTTATCTAACTTATACAAATGAAATAACTCATAATATTATTGAATTGAATTTAGAAAAATCATCGATGTATAGTGGGGCTGTAGAGGGTGTTGGACCTAGATATTGTCCATCTATTGAAGATAAGTTGGTTAGATTTAGAGATAAAGAAAGGCACCAAATTTTCCTAGAACCTGAGAGTCTATCGATTGATGAGATGTATGTACAAGGATTTTCTACGTCTATGCCACATGACGTGCAAGATCGAATGATTAAGAGCATAAGCGGGCTAGAACATGCGGAAATAGCAAAATATGCATATGCTATCGAGTATGATGCCATCGATCCTCGTACATTGTATCCAACACTTGAGAGTAAAGATTATCCTGGATTATATTTTGCAGGGCAGGTAAATGGAACAAGTGGTTATGAAGAAGCAGCTTGTCAAGGATTAATGGCAGGAATTAATGCGTGTTTAAAATTACAAGATAAGGAACCATTGGTATTAAAAAGGAATGAAGCTTACATTGGTGTGTTGATTGATGATTTGGTGACGAAAGGTGTCAATGATCCTTATAGATTATTAACTTCTAGAGCAGAATATAGACTTCTATTACGACACGATAATGCCGATATTAGACTTCGTCATTACGGGTATCAAATAGGATTGATTACCAAAGAACAGTATCAAAATCATCAAATAAAGATTGATAAAATTTCAAATCTAAAATCAATTTTAGAAGATTATTATATATCTCCGACATTAGAAGTGAATGAATACTTTGAGAAGATTCACTCTACCAAATTGAAGGAGAAATCATCACTTTATGCATTGCTGAGAAGACCTGAGATAAAAATAGAACACATGAACTATTTTATTGATTTAAGTGAGTATAGTTTTGAAGAAAAAGAACAAGCTGAAATTGATATTAAATATGAGGGGTATATTGCAAAATCACAAAAGCAAGCAGAAAAATTATTGAAAATGGACGACTACAAAATACCAGCGGATATAAATTATGACGTTATTCATAACTTAGCACTAGAAGCGAAAGAAAAATTGAAAAGAATTAAACCTTTAACAATAGGTCAAGCCTCTAGAATAAGTGGAGTAAATCCAGCTGATATATCGATTTTGTTGATTTATATCAAAACAATCAATAATCTATAACAAGAAAAGATGACGTGAGCTGAAAAAATCACATAGTCATCTTTTTTTATCTTATTTTAAAACCTTGGCAAATGTGATAAAATATAGTAGGGTGACTGTATGAAAATATATTTTAAGGAATTAGCAGAAGAAATTGGAATCAATTTAGATGACCATCAGTTGGAACTTTTTAAACGATACTATGAACATCTAATTGAGTGGAATAATAAAATTAACTTGACGGCTATCACAGAAGAAAAAGAGGTTTATATTAAACACTTTTTTGATAGTTTATGCTTCTCAAAAATTAAAATGCTTAATGATGAATCATTGCTTGATGTTGGAAGTGGAGCTGGATTTCCATCAATACCATTACTCATCGCTTTTCCTAATCTAAAAATAACTATTATTGATGCACAGAGAAAAAGGATTCATTTTTTAGAATCCTTAATAGCAGAACTAGATTTACAAGTTAAGCTGATTCATGGTAGAGCAGAAGAGTTTTTATTTAAGAATCATTTTGATGTTGTAACAGCGCGAGCTGTGTCTAATATGCAATTATTGACAGAACTGTGTCTCCCTTTTGCTAGGGTTGGAGGCGATTTTATCGCATTAAAAGGTCCTAAATACAAAGAAGAATTAGACCAAAGTATGAATGCAATAAAGATACTTGGTGGAACAATAGACAAAGTAATAACATATGAACTAAATCAACAATCTAGAGCATTAATTGATATAAAAAAAATAGAAAAAACTAAAAGTATTTATCCTAGAAAATATAGCCAAATTAAAAAGAATCCTTTATAAGGTGTGATAACATGGCACAATTTACAAAAAAATATCAGTATTCACAATTGGAAAAGTATAAAGAGCATCTTGAACTACAACATCTTAAATTAAAAACAATTATTGTAAATATGATGATGTTTTTAATCTCTTTTGTTGTGTTGTATTTTCTAATTAGATTGGATGTTCAAAGTAACTCAATGATTCCTATTATGCTTCTTTTTTATACACTAATTATTATTAATATCACTTTTTATTCATATGATGGTGATCAATACAATAATCTAAGAATCGCTATGTATATAAATACAATGGGTGTTTATATTGCGACGATTGTCCTAATACTGCAGTTTCAAACTCCAAGCATTTTCACTTCGTTATTTATTGCATATGCTGTAACCGCTATTTATCAAGATTATAAAGCTATGTTATTAAGCAGTGGATTGTTGTTTTTCGCAGGACTTATATTGTTAAGTGGGTATTCAGAAATTTTTACACTAGTTGGGAATGCTTCACCTCAAGAAGGATTTATTATTGCTTTTTTAGTTATTTTTGTTTTATTGCTAACTTTATCATCTTTTATTTTAATAAAAAGAAAAACATTCTTCTATAACCAACTTGCACAAATAAAAGAATCTGAAGTTCGTAATATGAAATTGTTAATGAAGATTGAAAAGATAAAAACAAATAAAGAACTGAATTCTGAAAAATATTATTCATCTTTATTGAAATTCACCGAAATATTGTCTGAAAAACTAGAAATTGAAAATATTTTTTCAGATAAAATAATGATTTTAAAAGACTCTAGAAAAATGTCTTTTTCAGAATTACTAGGAAAATATAATACATATTCAAAAGAGGAAATTCTTGAAATTCTTGAATTGGAATTAGAAACACATGAAAAAATGGAAATGATTGGGATTAAAGCAAGTAAATCAATTAATGTGAATGTTGATCGAAAAGAAATGTTTTCAGAAGCACAATTCAAATCTTTCAAGCATGAGGGGGATCACCGATATATTAAAATTATATCTTTTGTTGTTTTTTACACAATGTTAAAAATTGAAAAGCCTTATCTTAAATCATTAACTGAAGAAGAGATCAAAGATATCTTATTCAACTCAGAATATTATTATCGTATTGATAGGGATATTATTAATATATATTTGGATAATAACCAAGTGTTTGATACCATTGTCAAAGATATTATGAAGGGGGAATAATGAATGAAAACACTAATCAACCGAATACGAAATACTGAGTTTCTCACCTTCAATGAAGTATTAAGATTAAAGGTAGTTTTAGTGACTGCATTTTTACTCCTTTTTGTTGGGTTAACAATTCCTATTTCTGCCTTATTGTCATTTAATTTTCAATTTAGTATTAACATCATTGTTCCAATATTTTTTATCATTTTATTACTCATAACAATTATAACAGTTATATTAAATTTTAATCGAGTAGCAATGCATTTCAGTATATATACAATGATTGGACTTACTGTATTTCATGTAGGCGGTGCAAATCATCTATACGGATTTATTTTATTCTTTGTGTCTTTAACAATCATTATATTTTATCAAGATATAATCACATATATTATCTATGGAGGTGCAGTAACCTTCTATGGTTCAATTTATGCATACCAATCAGGTGGCGAATTGATGGGTGTTTTGTCTTCTAGCGAACAAGTTTCCGTTCTGACCTACCAAATTATGCTTATTGGGTTTTATGTGATATTTTTAATTCAGTTTATATTGTCTGATCATATATATGAGAAATTAAATAACGAATGGGTTCGTATGAATAAAATTCTCGAAAAGTATCAGGATTTTAGTTTACAACATTTAAATGAGTATACAGAAAAGAAAAAGGCTACTCCAATCTATAAGAATACTAAATTTCAGCAAACCATCAGTGAGTTGGCAGTATTTTTAAATGAATTCTTTGAAGAGAATGGCGAAGATATTGCAGAACTAGTTGAATTTTATTTCTTTTTACATACACAAGAAATTGATCAAGTAGTTGAAAATGAAGAAGCATCTAATGAAGCAAAAATATATGCTGAGCAACTTCGAAAATATTTATTAAATAAACGAAGTGAACTAACCTCAATGCTTTATGATTTTTCAACATTGTTCATAGATCAAAAAGTCCAGTTTAATAGTACGAGATATCTATATAGTATTGATGATTTATTTACAACAAAGACAAATAAAATGTTGGCTTTGGCTATCTTATATAAATTTTTGAGGACGGAAGTAACACAATTTGATAAGTGGGGAAATATTGGGAAAATATTAAATCATGATGAAATCACTGAATTATTTGTTTCGAAAGAGTTCAGAGAGTTTATTTCGTTTGAACAAGTAAATTTTTATTTAGATAATCAAGAATTGTTTGAAAAATATTTGTAAATCAAGCAAAGTTTTCCACAAAAATTGTGGAAAACTTTTATACCTACAAGATAGTTAAAGTATCATTTATATGGTAAAATAAATTATTATTATCGAGACTTATAGAGGTGTATTATGGGAAAAATTTTAGCAATAAGCAATCAAAAAGGTGGCGTAGGGAAAACAACGACAAGTGTAAATCTTTCTAGTTCATTATCGTATTTAGGAAAGAAAGTTCTCTTGATAGATATTGATTATCAAGCAAATGCGACTACTTATATGGGAATTAACCGTGCAAATTTAAAATACACTGTGGCTGATATTTTTCACGAGAGGGTTTCAATCCATGAGGTTATTCAAAAAGTACCAAGCGTAAATGTGGATATAATTCCTGCAAGATATGAGTTGGGAACGATTGAACATTCTTTAATTTCACACTCTAACAAAGATTATATTTTATCTAATGCGATTGAAGAAGTTAAAGACCTATATGACTATATTATTATTGATTGTCCCCCATCTTTAGGGATTGTAACAATAAATGGTTTGACTGCGTCAGATAGTGTTATCATACCAGTTCAATGTGAGTTTTTAGCTTTAGATGGACTGACACAGCTGTTAAACACAATTCGTTTAATTCAAAATAAGCAGAAATTTAACAATAAAAAATTGAATATTGAAGGTGTTTTGTTAACGATGCTTGATACAAGAAGTAATATTGGTTATGAAGTAATCAACGAGGTTAAAACATATTTTAAGGAAAAAGTTTTCAAGACTATTATTCCAAGAAATGTTAAATGTTCAGTTGCTCCAAGTTATGGATTACCAGTTACTGAGTTTTCACCAAGGTCAAAAGGATCGATTAGTTACCAAAATCTTGCGAAGGAGGTTGCTAAGTTAAATGAGTGAGACTAAATTAGGTAGAAATATTGAGGATTTATTAAAGGAAAATGCTATCGATTTTAATGAGAATGAAGAAGTATTAGAACTTGATGTGAATAGAGTTTTTGTCAATCCTAATCAACCAAGAAAATATTTTAATGAAGATACTATAAAAGAATTAGCAGAATCTATTAAAGATCATGGGTTATTGCAACCAATCATTGTAAAAGAAACTAATAACGGATATATGTTGGTGGCTGGAGAACGTAGGTTAAGAGCGGTAAAATTCTTAGGTAAAGCGACAATTTCATCTATTGTTAGAGAATATAATGAGAGATTTTTGACAGAATTGGCAATATTAGAAAATATTCAACGTGAAGATTTAACGCCAATTGAGGAAGCAATAGCATACAAGAATATCTTGCGAGAGTTTAAAATCACTCATGATAAATTGGCAGAAAGAATTGGCAAGAGTAGAAGCTATATTACTAATATTATAGGTCTTTTAAAACTTCCTGATAAAATTTTAGAAGCTGTATCAAAAGGCGAAATAACAATGGGACACGCAAGAGTTCTTAGCAAGATTGAAGATCGTAAGATTGTTGAAGAATTATTTAACAAAATTATCAGTGATCATTTATCAGTAAGAGTATTAGAAGATTTGGCACAAAGCTACAATGATAAAATTGAGTATTTAGAACAGTCATATATTGATAAGGTAAGAAAAGATTTGGGGAAAAAAATAAACAAGCAGATAGAATTTGATATTAAGAAGAATAAACTTATTTTCTCTTTTAAGACTAAAAAAGATTTAGAAAGGATTTTAGAGTATTTTAACAAAATAAATTAATCAAAAAATAAAGAACGGAGGAATATGATGACTGGATTAAGAGAATATCTAGTAGGTTATCTTGAAGGAAATGGAGTTAATGTAGGATTATCTTCAGCTATAATTGCTATTGTAGCAGTGTTGCTTTGGATTATTGTGGGGATAATTTTCATAAAAATATCAAAAGTTGTTGTTTTTAGAATAATGCGTCCAGATAAACACGGTGTTAGATCATTAACAATTGCAAAGTTATTAAGTAATCTTTTGAAATATTTAATTTGGTTCGTTGTTGCAATAATATCGCTAACTGAATTGAATGTTGATATCACACCATTTATTGCTAGTGCAGGTGTTGTTGGTTTAGCTATAGGGTTCGGTGCACAAGAAATTGTAAAAGATTTTATTACTGGATTTTTTATTATTTTTGATCAAGCTTTTGATGTTGGAGATATTATTGAAGTTGACGGATTTAAAGGATCTGTTCAAGAACTTGGACTTAGGGTGACAAGAATAAGAAATTGGAAAGGTGAATTAAAAATAATCAATAATGGTGATATTCAAACATTGATTAATTACTCAAAAGCAGACAGTATAGCAATAGTTGATTTTGGAGTAGCCTACGAAACTGATCTTCTTAAACTCCAGGACTTAATTGAACCACTCTTGAATGAGATAAAAGAAGCATATGAAGATATTACTGATATGCCAAGTTTTTTAGGGGTTACTGAATTAGCAAGTTCAAGTATAAACCTTAGAATAATAGCAAAGACAAAACCTATGACGCATTTTGCAGTAGAGCGAGGAATTAGAAAAGACATCGTTGTTTATTTTAAAAAACACGGTATAGAGATTCCATTCCCACAAATTGTTGTGCATAATGGTTAAGTTAGAGCTTGGTGATAAGTTAATATTAAGAAAAGGACATCCTTGCGGAACTAACCTATGGCTTGTCGAAAGAGTCGGAGCAGATGTAAAACTAAAATGTACAGGATGTGGTAGAATGGTCATTGTTGAAAGACCACAACTACTAAAAAGAATAAAAAAAGTAATTAGATAGTATGGTGATAATATGGACGAAATACTAGAGTCAATAATAAAGTTTAGGAATAAAAGAGGATGGCACATATCTGACAATCCTGAAAGTTTAGCTAAGTCAATTATAATCGAAGCTGCAGAACTGTTAGAAAATTTTCAATGGGGTGAATCTAGCAAGAATGAAGAGAACATAAAAGAGGAACTTGCTGATGTATTGATATATGCTCTTGCTTTTGCATTAGATCAAGGTTATGATGTAAAAACCATCATTGAAGAGAAACTAAAAAAGAACGCAATCAAATATCCTGAAAAAAAGACTTGATTTTTGTGTCGATATATTATAGAATATATCTTGCGTGTCCGGAGGGGTAGCGAAGTGGCTAAACGCGGCAGACTGTAACTCTGCTCCTTAGGGTTCGGCGGTTCGAAACCGTCCCCCTCCACCACTTTGGGCTATGGCCAAGCGGTTAAGGCACCGGACTTTGACTCCGGGATCGATGGTTCGAATCCATCTAGCCCAGCCATTTTCGAAAAAAGGAAAAAATATCACTAAACTTGTTGACATTAAAGTGAATAGATAGTAGAATATTAAACGCACTTAACAAAATTTGGTAGGGGCCTATAGCTCAGCTGGTTAGAGCGCACGCCTGATAAGCGTGAGGTCGATGGTTCAAGTCCATTTAGGCCCACCATAAATTTTTTCGGGGCCTTAGCTCAGCTGGGAGAGCGCCTGCCTTGCACGCAGGAGGTCAGCGGTTCGATCCCGCTATTCTCCACCATTTTTCGTGAATTTGCACTTAAAAAGTTTGCTCACATACCTTTAGTATGCTTCGCAACCTCTTTAAGCACAACTTCATCGAAAAACCAAACCGTATAATTAGTTAAAAAACTAAATATAAGTTCTTAAACTTTTAAGAGTTTATATTTGGTTTTAAAAACCAAACGATCATTAAATTATCATTGTTAAAGTCAATAAATAGCGATAAGAGATTATCTATTTAAATATAGAGATCAATTATTACTACAACTAAATAACTACAATTAAACAGGAAGCTATCTTGTGATATGTGTATATATATTCTGCTTCGTAAGAAGCTAGCTTTAGTGACCACAGCGGTCAAAGCGGAGTTAAAAAATTACTTTTTTAACGGGACTATTATAGTACATTAAACAAGGTAGTGAGCGTGAATTAGAATAATTAGATTGTTAGAGATTATTGAACTACTCTATGAAAAAGCCGAAAGCTTTTTTGTACTTTAGTGACATAGCGTCTAGCGTAGCTTATTGGACTTGTTCAATAAGCGTTCTAATCAATAAAAAGATATTAAGGGCCATAGGTGGATGCCTTGGCTAGTAGAGGCGATGAAAGACGTACTAGGCTGCGATAAGCCTCGGGGAGCTGCCAAGAAGCTTTGATCCGGGGATTTCTGAATGGGGCGACCCAGCATGGTGCGAATCATGTTACCCTACGGGGGGCGAACCTTGGGAAGTGAAACATCTCAGTACCAAGAGGAAAAGAAATCAATTGAGATTCCGGGAGTAGCGGCGAGCGAAACTGGATTAGGGCTGTTAGTGATAGCATATTTGTTAGGTGAACAATCTGGAAAGTTTGAACATAGAGGGTGATATTCCCGTAACTAAAAACATTTATGTGGTACTAGATTAACGAACGAGTAGGTCGGGACACGTGTTATCTTGACTGAATATGGGGGGACCACCCTCCAACCCTAAATACTACTACTAGACCGATAGCGAACAAGTACCGTGAGGGAAAGGTGAAAAGGACCGCGGTGAGCGGAGTGAAATAGAACCTGAAACCTATGGCTTACAATCATTTGGAGCGGTATGCTTTATGCACCGTGACAGACTGCCTTTTGCATAATGAGCCTGCGAGTTGTGGTGTCTGGCAAGGTTAAGTTA
>ENA-OSAI01000064-OSAI01000064.1-marine-sediment-metagenome-genome-assembly--contig:-NODE-64-length-69894-cov-594.956629_pt1 | contig 69894 bp, 92 predicted proteins | sample MGYA00237871_ERZ529316 | MGnify/ENA primary metagenome ERZ529316 (study PRJEB26369, sample SAMN03142814) | marine sediment metagenome | biome: marine; feature: borehole; material: sediment...
TTATACCGTGCTTTTCGAGGATTTCTTTTGCCTCGTGTTCCATGAGGGGTTTCATGGAATGGATTGTCTTACGACACATTTAAAAATTTTTAACTCACTTAACATATGGAGCACAGGATTATAGGCAGGCCAAGTTACAGCCTTCTCGAACTAAAACTCAGAAGTGGAGAAGAGGTCGTCGCTGAAACGGGGGCAATGGTTTACATGCAGAATGTTGAGTTAAAAACCGAGATGAGAGGCGGCTTACTCAGTGGTTTGAAGAGATCGCTACTCGGTGGGGAATCTCTATTTCTGAACAGGTTTGTTTCCAAGGGAGAGGGGATAATAGGTCTTGCACCACCCTATCAAGGTGACATAATTCACATACCTCTGAGAGGCAGAATTTTCGCCCAGAGCGGTGCGTTCTTGGCTTCAACTCCTGAAATCAGCATTGATACAAAGTGGGGAGGGGCAAAGACTTTTTTCGCCGGGGAAGGATTGTTCCTGCTTAAACTTGAGGGAATGGGAGACCTGTTTCTTTCATCCTTCGGAAGCATTGAGGAAATTCAGGTTGACGGAAGCCTGAGGGTTGATACTGGTCATATCGTTGCCTTTGAGGATACGCTTAATTTCAAAATTTCGAGGGCTGGTGGGCTTAAAACAACGTTACTAAGCGGTGAGGGGCTTGTTGCGGACTTCAGCGGTAGTGGTAAAGTCTGGATTCAGACGAGGTCTATATCGGACTACGTGGGCTGGCTCTCTTCTCTGATACCAACCAAGGATTAGAGCGGGAACTCCCTCTTTACTTTTTTAGTCTTTAAGACCTCTGTTCCTGTCATTTCTGCAGCTTCACCTATCATTTTCTTTATTTTTGAATTTACAGATTTTTCATCAAAAACGATGTGTTTTGCCTCGCTCAATTCTACAGCCTTTGCGAGAAATTCTGCGCTCAGATACTCGAAGGTGTATTTTGCAAAGTTGTGTCCAAAGGTGAATGTCGTTTCGAGCATAATTTCAGTCTGTCTCGGAGCGTAGTGGGTACCACCAACCCCCACAGCAATGTTCCACTCGCACCTCTCATCTCTGATAGCCTCCAAAAGCGATTCTGCAACAACTGTTGCAGCTTCTTCATCCTCCCACTCCTCCTCTGTTGAACCAATTTCATAGAATGCAGACGGAATTGAGATTTCAGAAGGGCCATGGTGTGTGACCTCAAGTGTGAACTCGAATTCCGGTTTTCTGTCGAGCTTTTCCTTTAAAGCCAGAACGTAGTTCTTCATCGTGTGTGGAGAGGGTTTTGCAAGGCTGTATGGTCTTCCCCCATAATCTGCCGTACCGATGTTGCCTGAAACATGAACTGTGAAAATTTTTCTGGCATCCTTGCTGCTGTGTCTCGACGCGAAAAGGATTTCATTAAAACTGATGTGTTTTGAGAGCTTCAGATCAATATGATCGGCGTAAATAAGCCTTTCATCAATCTCGGCAATTGCAAAATCCTCTGAGATGTAAAATTTGTAATCTCCTTCGCTTCTTTCATCGAAGCTCTCCATCATGAGAAGAGCATCCCGTATGTTCATCCCCGCTTTGTCTTTTCTGCTACACACTATGAGCTTCATAGGGATGGGATTAGCACTGGAGTTATAAATGCTTCAACTGCTGCTGCGATGAGCAAGATAGGAACTATGACCCTAAGGTATACTTTAAGGGCGTGCATGAGATAGGGTTTGAACGCCTCTCCGGCAAAAAGGGATATATAAAATCTATATCCGAGCCAGACTCCATAGGAGCAGGCTATTATTATCGCGGGTATTTCAAGTATTCCGTGGGGTAGTATTGCCATCAAAACCTTCTGAATTCCCCACTCTGGCTGACGGAGCGATACAACAACACCCACGATGTACCCATTGAGAGTTATGAACAGAACGGGAAATATACCGAAAAAGAATCCGGCAAGCATAGCTATTAGCCCTTTTCCAGCATTATTAGCGAATATTATTAGCATAAGAAGTACAGGATTGCTCATATAGTCTCTGAAACCCTCGAAGAACTTTCTCAGCGTGTCGTCAATACCCGGATTCTCCTGCGCGGCTGTATAGCCTACATAGGCGGAGATGAAAAATATCAGAGTTAGGACGAGTGAGACGCTGATTATGAAATCCCTCATTGTTTCTTTAATTCGAACTGCATTTTATAAAGGTTCTCAACTCTCTCGATTGTGTCAGCCTCATCAACATCCTTGTCATCCCTCAACCTAATAAACCTCGGAAATCTTAAAGCGTATCCGCTCTCATACTTTGGACTCTTTTGAATTTCTTGATACGCCACCTCAAATACGTATTTTGGGATAAACTCAACTTTTTTGCCTTCCTGCGATACTATCAGCGGTTTAAATAATTCTGTCATCTCCTCCAAATCCTCTTCGGTAAATCCCGTTGCCACCTTCCCCACTCTCAACAGACTCCCGGTTGTGGTATCAACGCAGGCAAGTTCAAAGGAGCTCAACCAATGACTTCTCTTACCCTCTCCCCATTCTCCTCCTACAACTACCAGATCAAGTGTTTCCATTACTGCCTTCAATTTCAGCCAGTGCTTACCCCTCTTCCCCGGAACGTATGGGGAGCTTGGGTTCTTGATCATAACCCCTTCATGACCAGCATCTACTGCCTGCCTGTATATTGTCTCCACCTTCTTTACGTTATCGGTGATGGTTTGTACTGCAATCTTAATCTTCTCGGACTCTTCAATCACCGATTCGAGTATTTTTCTTCTCTCTTTAAGCGGAAGGTCAATAACTTCTCCCTCGCTATAAAGAACATCGAAAAAGTGGACTTCAAGCGGAATTTTCTCCACCATCTTACCCACATCGTGCTTTCTCCTGAACCTTCTCAGCACATGTTGAAAGGGCATCGGTCTGCCGTCTTTCACGGCAATTATTTCTCCGTCCAGTATGACATTCGGCTTGATACATTTCTTTATCTCCTCCACCATCTCCGGGAGCGCGTTTGTAACATTTTCGAGTCTTCTGGAGTATATCGTAACCTTCTTTCCATCCCAGTGCACCTGAACCCTGCTACCATCAAACTTCCATTCAACCGCAGCTACCTTCATCTCGTCTAATGCTTCCTTAACACCCTCGGCAACCTGAGCAAGCATCATCCTCACCGGAACGTGTATCTGAACACTCATATTTTTCAGACCCTTTTCTCCTTCATTTTTGGCTACAACTGCAACCTTTCCAAGATCGTTGGTTATCATGTATGCTCTCTCCACAATTTCAGAATCCGCACCGAAAGCTCTTGCGATTGCATCCCTCATTATCCCTTCTCCCACCCCAAGTCTCATCTCGCTAAGAATCAGTCTTGTTAGATACTTTGCCTCCATAGGAGACGCCAAACCGTAAAGACCTGTAAGAAGCATTATCTTCCTTTTCCTGCTGCCTTCGCCTGTCAAAGAGGACATTTCATCAAAAGTATCCCTCACCTTTCTTATGGTAAGCTCCTCAAAGGCAAGGGTTGCCATCTTCTTTTTCTCTATCAATTTTTCTGCAGCAAGCCCAAGATCACCGAGTTCCCTAATCATCTCTTCGATCTTCGCCTTCTTAACCCCACTCACGTTTTCCAGAGCTTCATAAATCAAGCCCACACCCACTCCAAGTTCTCTCTCATCCCAAGGAGGATAGACTTTACCCAGAATGAAAAGGACAACATCGTAAAGGTCTTTTTCATCCTCAATCTTCTTTAGAAGTTCAGCTATTCTTGCTGCAAGCTCAAGAGTTGAGGAGATTTTTTCAAGCCTTTCGCAGAATTCGGCAAATTCTCTGAAGAGCATAAATAATAGACGTTGGCAATTAATTAAATTTTATCGCCAACCTTTTAAACTTCCCCCCTCTAATTCTTACGATGGCTCTTGAAGCACTCAAAGATATTGCGAGGAAAATAGCTGGATCGTCGAGCATAGATAAGAAGTTTGTTGAGGAGATGGTTAGAGAGATTCAGAGAGCCCTGATTAAGGCTGACGTCAATGTGAGACAGGTAAAAGAGATCAGCGACGCGATAAAGAAGAGAGCGTTAAGCGAGGATGTGTTGCCCGCCTTGAACGCAAAGGAGCAAATCCTGAAGATCGTTTACGAAGAGTTGCTGAAGGGTGTTGGAGAGGGACTTGAGATTCCGCTAAAAAAAGCAAAAATTATGCTTGTCGGACTGCAGGGGAGCGGTAAAACCACCACAACGGCGAAGATTGCCAAGTATTTCAAGGATAAGGGTATGAAGACTGCTGTCGTTGCTGCAGATACGTGGAGACCAGCAGCCTACGAGCAGTTGAAGCAGCTTGCCGAGGAGTATGGGATAGCCTTTTACGGTGAAAAGGATGAGAAAGATGCGGTGAAGATTGCCAAGAACGCAATTAAGCAGCTTGAGGACTATGATATGATTATTATAGATACTGCCGGAAGACACGCTTTGGAAGATGAACTGATTGAAGAGATGATCAACATTGCAAAGGTTGTGAACCCTGACTACAAGTTTCTGGTTCTGGATGCCGCAATTGGGCAACTTGCGAGCAAGCAAGCTGAGGCGTTCCACAATGCTATCGGGATTGATGCGATCGTCATTACAAAGTTTGACGGAACTGCAAAGGGTGGAGGAGCTTTGTCTGCGGCAAGGCAGATTGGCATTCCGATAGCCTTCATAGGAACGGGTGAAAAAGTTGAAGACTTTGAAAGATTCGATCCTGCAGGCTTTGTGTCAAGACTGCTCGGCATGGGAGACATAAAAGCTCTGATGGAGAAGATAGAGAGGATAGCGAGTGAAGAGGAGCTTGACCCAGAAGCGTTTTTGAAGGGAACCTTTACGCTGAAGGACATTTACAAGCAGATTGAGGCCATGAACAAGATGGGACCTGTTAGGAAGATATTTGAGATGCTTCCCTTTGGATTGAGTATGAAGGTTGACGATGATGTTATGGACATGACACAGGACAAGATGAGGAGGTTCAAGGTGATTATGGACTCAATGACCGAGGAAGAAATGCTGAATCCGAAGATAATTGATTCTTCGAGGATAAAAAGGATTGCAATTGGCAGTGGAACTTCACCACAGGAAGTAAAGGAGTTACTGAAGTATTACAAGACAATGAAGAGTCTGATGAAAAAGATGAAGAAGAACAAGTTACCAATCAGGGGCTTGAAGCTGGGTTTCTGATGAAAGCTGGAGTAGACGAGGCAGGAAAGGGCTGTGTGATAGGGCCTTTGGTGGTTGCGGGAGTTGCGTGCAATTGCGAGGAAAGACTGGGTGAAATCGGGGTTAAAGATTCGAAAAGGCTTTCCCATAGAAGGAGAGAGGAGCTTGCTGCTGAGATACGTAAAATGGGGAAAGTTGAGGTCATTAAAGTTCAGCCAGAGAAGTTGGATGAGATGATGAGATACAAGACAATCAATGAAATCCTAAGGGAATGTTACGCTTCGATAATCAGGAAGCTAAGCCCTGAGGTTGCGTATGTTGACAGTCCCGACGTAATTCCTGAGAGGCTTTCGAGAGAGCTTGAGAAAATGACATCGGTTAAAGTCGTGGCAGAGCACAAGGCAGATGAGAAGTATCCATTGGTTGCTGCGGCCTCGATAATAGCCAAGGTAGAGAGGGAAAAGGAGATAGAGGAACTGAAGGAAAAGCTCGGGGATTTTGGAAGTGGTTACGCAAGTGACCCAAGAACAAGGGAAGTTCTGAGGGGATGGATCACAAAGGGAAAGCTGCCAAGCTGCGTAAGGAGGAGGTGGAAAACAATCTCAAACCTGAAGCAGCAAACGCTTGAAGACTTTTAGCAGGCAAAACCACACAATCGAAAGCGTTATTATCCTTCCAACATACTTAATAAAAAGCCCCGTGGTGTAGCGGTCAATCATGCGGGCCTTTGGAGCCCGCGACCGGGGTTCGAATCCCCGCGGGGCTATCAATCATAAACGTTTAATATAAAGGGCTACACGTGTGTTTTTACATCTCAATTAAGGACGAGGATGTTGAAGATATGGATGAGCTGGGAGAGGATGTGTTTGTGGAATACAACAAAGATGGGGGGATAGGCATAGAAATCTGGCAGGCTCGTAAATATGTAATTCCGGAGATTTTGAAGTTCATTAAGGCGGCGAAGCAGGTAGGGTGATTTTGCAATTAATTCAACCGGTCATAGTCTGTTTAGAAATTACTATCTCCTTTCGAGTCTTCTTCTGAACGCTATAAACACGTTACCAAGAAGGATAATTGACAGTAGCCTAATCGCGATCTCCCACATACCGTATCCGTGTTCCACCGGGAGCTGGAAGAACAGCCTTGCGGTGGCCTCAACATTAGACCAGTAGTTCTCGAAAGCTGGCACTCCGCTAAGGAGACTTGCGGTGATGGGTAGCGTGAAAATCGACCCGACAAGTATCATAAGGGGTCTTAGGAAGGATTCTCCGTACCTCGATATTCCATCGTAAGCCCAGTGCACGATCTTCTCGGGGAAACTTAGATTCTCTCTGAGCATTCTCATCTCTCTGATGAAAAGCTCTGAAGCTTCAGCGAAGGTTCTATTCTTTTCGAAGGATTTTCGGATGTTCCTGTATTCGGCAAGGACAGTTTCTTTACTCAAATGTGGCTTGAGAGCATTAATAGCTACTTTTACGTATTCGTTATTGATTCCAGATTTGCCCTTCTGTTCCATTTCTTTCAGCAAACGCTCGCTAAGAATCCCCTTCTTCTTTATTTCCTTCGGATCGCATATAATCAGGATATTGGAGACATCGGTCATGAGAAAAGAGAGACTGGAAAGTGGGAAGTGGATAAAAGTTACATTCTGCGGGTTTTTGAAGGTTACGAGATGGAAAAGGAGCATGGACTCGATTTCTGGATTGTACCTAAATTCGTCACTTACATTCTTAAAAACAGAAGTATCTTCAAAAATGGAACGTGAGAAGTCGGCACATTGTATCTCTACCTCATTGAATTCTGCATTCCGAAAGTAGGCATTTTCAAAGTCTGCTTTTTGGAATTTGGCTCCTCCAAAATTTGCATCTCTATGAAAGTAAGCTCCAGCAAAGTCTGCATCTTTATGAAAGCAAGATTCTATAAAATATGCACCCTGATTGAATTCGACTTCAGAGAAATATGCATTCTGATGGAATTCAGACTCTCCAAAGTATGCATTTCGATAAAATTTAGCTCCAAAGAAATAAGCATCCTGATTAAATTTAGCCCTCCAAAAATTTGAATCTCGACTAAATTCAGCCATAGCAAACCTTGCATCCTCAAATTCGGCCTCGCTGAAGTTTGCATTCTGAAAAAATTTACAATACGAAAAATTTGCAAATCCAAATTTTGAAATGTTCAATTCCTTAATGTTTATTTCAGGTAAGTTGTATCCTATGCAGATAACGTTTTCTTCCTTATCAACAGCGCTCCTTACCTCTTTGTAGAATTTCTTCCTAATCTCGTCAGGATTTTCTTTCCAATAAGCGGGATGGTGAAAGATGCAGTAGCCGTCCTTTACAGCTTTATGTGGACATTTGTAGCTTACTGGTTTTTTGGTTCTACTATCTAAGTATTCGACTTCTTTTTCACGCCCGTATTTACACAATCCTTCAGTTTCGGAACTCATTTAATCATCTCCCTTATCCATTTTAATAATCATCCTTCCAGTTCAAGAACTCCTCATCCGATTCAGGGGCGTAATGATATTTCTCAAACTCTTCCTGCATCTCTTCAAGGTGTTTCAGAATTTTCTTTCCGAGAGGGCTTAGCTGATAGGCTTTTGATCCTGTTGGTGTATCGTAGATTATTGTTATTTCAAGTATACCGAGATTAAGGAGTTCCCTTATACGATAGCTTAGAGCTTGTTTGTCTCCAATTTCTTTTTCCAGTTCACTCCAGCGTTTTGGCTCGTTTTTGAGCAGATTTAGTATTTCGTAAGACGCTTTTAATCCCAGAGTTTTCAATAGTTCTTTGAATGAGGGTTTTGTTGGATTCATTTGACCAAAGTATGGTTTTTATTTTGATATAAGCAATACCTACGATTTTTCTAACAAAAGTTTGATAATCGTAACTTTAATGGTTTGAAATTTCATACTTTAGATTGAGAAATATAACATGAAGTAATGCTTATATAGTGGATATGTCATACAAAAAATTGGATACAATAGAATACAATAGATATGAGGGTGGACACACCCCAACATTAGAAAGCTTAAGACTTGTGTTAGGGGAGGGCGGGCACGCCCTCACAGGGACACCCTCAGAGGATGTTATTATACCTTGTGTACTCTTTTTTATATTTTTAAATTTAGATAAGTTGGGGAATCCCAATATTTCAGTCCATACCCTTTAAATTGACCACTATTGTCTTTATCTAATCGTTTTATGATACATCTAAAATATTTATCAAAATCAAAGTATTTTTTAGTAATTTCATAACGTTTTTTGGCAATCCACTTTGAAATCGTATATGTGACCACATCTGCTAGTTGTATTCCGATATGTTTATGCGAGGGAGCAAAGAGAGGGGGAACAATGATGTATTTTGAACCTGGGATTGTACTTGCATATACACCTCTTACTATTTCATTCTCTAAATCATTTGTTGTTCCTTTTTGGTGGGATAGGCCGGATTCATCTATCATCAAAAGCATCCATTCAAGTCCGTTGTTAGTAATATACCACGCCAAACGTTCTATTAACAATCTGTATAACTGTTTTCTTGTTTTTTCTGCTACGATGGATTTTTTTAAATTAATGCGACTGTCAATCGTCTCATTAATTCGTTTTTTATCCATGACAACAGATATGATTGTTATATTTGAATCGCTACCTATGTAATCATGAAGTGCATCCATAAGTTCAATTCGTTTATCCAATTTCAGCCCTTTATAGTTTTTATTTCCATGAACGATCTCATTAGCGTGTAATTCGAGATTTCTGTATTTTTTTGGGAGGATGTTGCGCTTAATCTTTTCGATTTCACGGTTCAAGGCGGTGATGTGTGAGTCATGTATAATTATCGCAGAAGCCGCGTAAAATATCTCCTGCTCATTGTTGAAATTAGGATTGCCACTTTCGTCGATGTAGGCTACCCACATCTGTGACCCTCCTCAACTTTTCTTATTCATCCTCTCTAAAACTCATCTTTCTTTCTAAAAACTCCTCATCCGATTCAGGCTGATAATGCCACTTCTCAAACTCCTTCTGCATTTCTTCAATGAGCTTAACAATTTTCTCGCCAAGAGGAGAGAGTTTGTAGGCTTTTGTGCCCGTAGGAGTATCATGGATTATTGTTATTTCGAGTATTCCGAGATCCAGAAGTTCTTTTATTCGGTAACTTGTGGATTTTTTGTCCTTTAACTGATGTTCAAGCCAGCTCCAGCGTTTGGGCGAGTCTTTTAGCATCATGAGTATCTCAAGCCCGCCTTTTTTTGCAAGAGTTTCAATGAGGCGACGGAAATCTGGTTTCATTCAATAAAAGTTAGTAGCATCTTTATAATATTCTACCTTCTAAAAAGAAGGTTAAAGGTTGGAAAATAGAAACATTTTTAAATTGGTTTCTAAGAATAAACTAAAAAGTAGGAGTTGGTAAACATGAAAGTATGGATAGGAGTTCCAGAATTTGTAAAAATGGAAGGCTGGGAAAAAGAGACCGACTACACATCAGAGAACCAATCAAAAACGACCTGAAAGCCAAGGGTCTGCTCGGCGTGCAGAACGGCAGGGAGGAGAAAGGGGCTGTTGTGGTGGAGGGTTGAGGATGTTACAGTCGGTCGTAAATTCTCTCCCGCTTGTCGATTCTCAGGATACGGATCTCCTTACCTCTAACAGCGTAGATAACTCTGAAGTCACCAATACCAATCCGGTAAGTAGCGTCTCTACCTTTGATTTTCTTATACGGCAGAGCGAAAGGATTTTCAACAAGGAGCTTGAACTTCTCCACGATTCTGCTTCTCGCCACTTTGTCAGTCCTATCGAGGAACTTCCTTGCCTGCCGGCTGAGAAAAATCTCGAACGTCATTCGAGTGGGAACTTCTCTCCCATTTCCATCTCAGCCTCGATGTCGTCGAGTTCCTTCAGTTCTTCCTCGCTGAGCTCCTCGAAGCCCATGAAGTTGTCCAGCTTGCTGTTGATTATCTCCAGTTGCTTCTCGATTCTCTGCAGATGTTCGAGAATGGCATTCTCTTGCATATTTGATAATCTGCTAAAGGAAGTTGATAAAGGTTACCTCTTCGAGTATTCCTCAATCTCCTCCAGCTTCTCTAAAACGAATCTGCCGAAGTCTGTGAGGACATACGCCTTGGAGCCTTTTGGGGAGTCTTCGAGGAGGATCGGCTTTACGAGACCGAGCTTAATGAATTCATCGATTCTCCGACTTACGGAGTTCTTGTCACCTTTTGCAATTTTTTCAAGCTCTATCCAAGTCTTTGGCTCCTTAAGTGAGCGAAACAAAACCAGACCTTTTGCTTTGCCGAGCGATGCAAGTATGTTCTCTAAGTTTGACATTAAATCCTCTGTTCGAGCAAAGATACATTTGTTTTGGGTTGAGAATTGTGATTTTGTAATTGAATACAAACAAAGTAACGTATCAGAAACATTTAAATACATGTGTATGATATTAGATACAAAGTTTGGAGGTCAGAACATGAAAGTCTGTTCGGATGTGCCGGAGATGTGGGAGGAGCTGATAAGGAAGGCGATGCGCATAGAGGGCTGGGACACGGTTTCAGCATACATTCAAGACTTAGTCAGAGAAGACCTGAAGAGAAAGAGCTTGCTCGGCGTGCGGAACAGCAAGGGATGGGCTGGTGTGGTGGAGGGTTGAAGATGCTACAAATACTTCAAAAACTCCTCAACTGTCATATCAGCATCCCTTATAAGAGCCCTCAGCAACCCCTTCTTCAGCTCCCTATGCAGCGGAACGGACAGCGTGACAGGCGAACCCTCTTTACGCAAAATAACATGGCTGCCAACAACCCTGTCAACCCGCCAGCCAGCTTTAACGAAAGCCTTAACTGCCTTCTCGCCGGAAATGACAGGAAGTTTAGCCATTCAGACCACGACTTCAACAATCCTGCCCTTCTCTTTGAGATGCTTCATCCTTTCCTCAGCCAGAGATTCGAGGCAGCCGATGATGGCTTCTTTGATGTTCTCCAAAGCTTCCTCAATGGTTTCACCCTGAGAATGGCAACCCGGCAAAGCTGGGCAGCTGACAATGTAGCCACCCTCCTCAGCCTCCTGAATGATGACCTTGAACTTCATGGTACTCTGTTGGTTGATGTTATAGAAAAGAGTTACTGCTGGTTGTACTTCTCAATCTCCTCCAGCTTTTCCAAGACAAAGCGGCCGAAGTCTGTGAGGACGTATGCTTTGGAACCTATAGGCGAATCCTCAATAACTACTGGCTTAACAAGTCCGAGTTCGGCGAGTTCTCTCAGACCTTGGTGCACGTATTTCTTATTCATGAGCTTTTCAAAATCACTCCATTTTTTCGGGCCGGACTTCAGAGAGAACAGAATAAGAAGATTCGGCTTTTTGGCGATTCTGCGGATTATCAGTTTATTGACGTCGAGCACAGTTTTTGTTTTCCAGATTGTATATTTAGTTGGTAGTTTGCTAAAATGCAAAGTAAGTATGCAATTGCGAAAACCTTATAAAGATAGTATTCTTTATTGGATATACAGTTTGCTAAAAGGTGTGTGACGAAAATGAGGTTGTGGATAACTTTCCCTGAGGAATGGGAAACTACAACGGTTGAAGCAGCAGCAATGGAAGGATACAGAAACGATTTGAACAAGTACATACGGCAGCTTGTCAGAGAAGACCTGAAGAGAAAGAGCTTGCTCGGCGTGCGGAACAGCAAGGGATGGGCTGGTGTGGTGGAGGGTTGAAGATGCAGTAGATAACACTTGAGGAGCTGAAGGAGCAGCTTAAAGCTTTGCCAAGGAGTGAGAGGCTTCAGAGGTTAAGAGGGCTGGTTGAGGCTGAGTGGAGGGTTGCGCAATCTTATAAAGCCAATGACCTTCACTAAGTTTTTATTGTGGCAAAGACCCAGAATGATGATTTGGAATTTCAAAAATGAGGTGCTGGAGAATTTTGACGACCTACCTTGAGTTCAGGGGCGGTGTGGAAAAGGTAGACCAAAAAAGAGGGGGCGACGAACGGCAGGTTGTCCTCAAAACAACGGTAATGTTCGTCGTACCTGCGAAGGATATAGCACCGTTACCATTCGAAACCTATTTATTTCAGGGGTCAGACCACAGACCATGCAAGTATCATCTCTGAGGTCATGGTTCCAGATCGGTGATAAAAATTACTACAGCGGTATACTTTTCGCAGTTCACAGGCTTACAGGGCTGATGATGGTTGCACTTTTGCTTCTGCATCTCTATGCTTTCAACGTATCTCTCTTACTCGGTTATAACTACTATAAAATCTTCTTTATAATTGCACTGTTTCATGGAATGAACGGGATAAGGCTCAGTTTACAGGAGCTGGGGTTTTTTTACAATGCCAGGAAAATCATTTCCAGCACAGTTCTCGCATTTTGGCTTATTGGAAGCATACTTATCTTGACCTTCTTTTGAGGTGGTGCTATGAGGTTCAATTCTGTTTTATGGCTAATGAAGATTTTGACGGGAATTCTCCTGATACCAACCATTTTGACGCACTTAAACATCACCCACCTCCACTCGGAGAACCTGATTTTATCCGGGAGTACACTGTATTTTTTGATTTTAATTCTCCTCTCTCTACATATCACAGCAGGTCTGAGAGATATCCTCATTGAAGCTGAGGTGCAAAGATCAGCAACATATCTGGTGCTTTTACTTATCTTTCTGGCTTTGTTGCTTCCCTTAAACTCCAGTGGAAACACGCTGGAAAGCTTCGTAAACTCCACACCTGAAAACGGTAACTGCATTAAAAAACCGGAGTGGATGATATACAATCACGGATACCTGCTCAAGAAATGGAGAGATGAGGTAGTGAGAGACGGGAACAGGTTCCTTCCTGAGTATGGAGAGAAGGGTTTTACAACATGCTACTCCTGCCACTCCTACAGAGATTTCTGTTCAAGCTGTCACCAGAAAATAGGAATTAGCCCAGATTGCTTTAGCTGCCATATTGCTCAGGAGAATTTAGAAAAATATCGAGAGGGAGGTGGTTGGTATGGAAGTTGAAATAAAAAAATTGAAGGAGTTTTGCAAGGAGATAGCTGTCTTAATGGGGTTACCTGAGAAGGACTGTGAAATTGTAGCGGATCAACTGGTTTTGGCCGAACGCTTGGGGCATAGCTCTCACGGAATTATCAGGCTTGTCTACTACTACAGAGCCTTGAAAGATGGTCTTCTCAATCCAAAGCCCAATATCAGGGCACTAAAGGAGAATTCGTGTATTGTGCTTGTTGATGGAGATGGCGGTTTTGGACAGGTCGTTGCAACAAAAACAACAGACTTGGCAATTAAAAAATCCGAAGAATGTGGCTTAGGGTTTGGAAACGCTATAAACTTGGGACACGTTGGAATGCTGTCCTATTATATTCTAAGGGTTATTGAAAAAGAGATGATTGGCATTGCTGTAACAAATGCCCCGGCAGTAATGGCACCGCTTGGGGGCAGAAAACCATTTCTTGGCACAAATCCGATCTCTGTAGGAATACCCTTCAAAGAGCCTATACTCTTCGATGGAGCCATGAGTGTTACCTCAAGAGGAAAAATAATGATCGCAATGCAGAAAGGTGAAAAAATCCCTGAAAATTGGGCACTCGATGAAGAAGGTAAGCCAACCACAGACCCTTCACGTGCGATAAAGGGTGCATTGCTTCCTGATGGTGTAAAGGGCTATGCCTTCGCGTTATTTATTGATTTGATATGTGGTGCTCTCATTGGAGGGAAGTACGGACATGAACTGCCACCAAATTTTGCTTCACAGGGAGGATTTTCCATCCTTGTCATCAACCCAAGATTTTTCAGAAACTACTCAGATTACCTAAGCTCAGTTGAGGATTACATAACCAAACTCAAAAGTGGAGAGACTAACGTGAAGCTACCCGGTGAAATAGAGTTTTCGAGATTAAAGAAAGCCAGCAAAGTGGTACACATAGATCCAAAAATTGCGTCACAGTTGAATGATCTGGCAAAAGAGTTGGGTTGCAGTGTTAAACTATAAAATGAAAGACGGTAAAACTGCTCTGAATGTTTCACTCATCGTTTTTTTAATGTATACAGTATACTACTTAGGAAGACTGAACTTAGGTGCGTTGATACCAGTTATAAGAGATACTCACGGCTTCACAAACACAGAGCTGGGACTGGTTGCAGCATCAATGTATCTGGCTTACACTTTAATGCAGGTACCGTCTGGTTTTCTTGCAGACAGAATTGGGGTGAAGAGAACTCTGATTTTGGGTTGCATTTTTATAGCCGTGGGTAATATTATAATGATAACCTGGTTTCTCTCCCTCCTAATAATTGCCCAACTGATTAACGGTTTTGGCCAGAGTACTGGCTGGAGTTCTCTTGTAAAGTTCGGATACAGTCACAGACGTGAGGGAAGGAGAATCTTGGGGATACTGAGTTCATCTGTCCCTGCTGGAACTTTTTTGGCATACGTTGTTGCAGGTTTCACTGCCGAAAAATTCGGCTTGGATTATGCATTCATAATTCCTGCATTAGTTATGATCTCGGTTGCCTTCCTGATCTCTGTGGCTTTTCCTCCGCACGCTATTTCTCACGACAACAAAAAATTTAAACCTAAGTTTATATTAAATAAGAATGTTATAGCTCTTTCTGTAATCCAGCTATCAATACTTTCAACCATGAACGGTCTCTTTGTTTGGATGCCAGCACTCTTAGTTGATTTATATGAGATAAGCGCCTACGAGGTATATAAATTCGCATCGCTGTTCCCACTTCCAGGAATTATTGGTGGAGTTGCCGGTGGTTATTTTGCCAGCAGATATGGAGATAAACCATCAATTTTTCTGAATCAGCTTATGCTATCGCTTCTAACTTTGGTGATCATAGTCGGTATGCGCCTATCTCTGATCAACTTTTCACATTTCTTCGCTCTGCTTCTCATCCTATCAATGTTCTTCAGATTTGGCTCCGCAGGGTTGTTCTCGCTTGGTGTTAAAACTGCCGGAACAGAAGTAGCCGGAACAGTCTCCGGATTTTTAAACTTCGTAGGTAGCATAGGTTCGGTTATGGTAACAGGACTCATCGGATTCATTCTGGATTACTACCCGAGCTTCTACGTCCTTTGCATATTTGAGGCTATTTTCATATTCTCACTGCTCGTTTCTGCACTACTCTCCGAAAAAGATGGAGAACTACGACTTGACTAACTTACTTTTATAGTAGCTGTGATAGGTATAAATCGCACCCATAGGATTGTGAGCAAGGACCCTGTCCTTCACAGCTAAGCAGGTAACGGGAGCTTTGGAATGCATTATGAAAAGCGAGTCGTGACCAACACAAAGACCAAATATTATGTTAAGCTCCGTTCCCTCCTCATTTAGCAGCATTGCCTGAGCTACTGGATTACACAAAGCTTCATATGCATCTGGTCGTATTCTTTCATGTTTTTCGAGTCCTACTTCCTCTTTTGGAACTGAACCCGTTTTACAAACTACCGATACGACTTCAAAGCCGTTTCTTTTGAGAATGCTGGTAAGAGTTTTTGCTTCGTTTCTCAATCCGATACAGAAGGCTAAACCAATTTTTTTGAAATTACATCGTTTTGCAAATTCCATTGTCTCTTCAAGTCTTGTCCATTTTCCATAACCGGAGGCCTCAACTCTCGCTGAATTTAGCGCTATACTCCTAACCTTGCCCTCTCTTAGATATAGTTCCTTTGAAGCTTTATACAGAGCGCGAAACCTATCGTCTTTCATGGGACAGTTCTCAGGAGCCTTTTCGAGTTCGCCAGTATAGCATGCAAACCTACCGCACTCTCCGCATACAACCATAAACAACATCCAAGCGTGGGCATAAAACTCATTCTAATTTTGGTAAGATTGTTGAAGCATGGGGGATTACTGCCACCGTCTCTGGTTCTGTGTAACCATGGGCAATATCAAGTGCATCTTCAAGATTTTCTGTCAGTTCAACCTTTAGAATTCTACCCGTCTCCTCCTCAACCTCTTTGGAGACTAAAATAACTTTGTTCCTCAAAAGAGTTCTCGCCCAGAGGTATGCCTTGTGTACCCCCATTCTAAAGGGTGTTCGGAGAAAGTAATCCATAACCTCCTCTGGCGTATCAAAAGATTTCATCACATGCTCGAAAACGGGGTTTCCAATACCCTCACGACATTCTGCAGTGAGTATTATGACTCCACCCTCTTTAACTACAATTTCAGAGGTCGCCAAGGCTTTCTGAGACTGGTACACATCAATATCTCTCGGGTATCCACCCGGAGAAGCTAAAACTAAATCGGCTCTCCTTGATATTCTAACTTCAAAAAGCTCCTTAGCATATTTCACTCCCGCTCTATGAGCCTCATACCAGTGACCCGCAAAAATTTTCGCTACCTCATCCTCCGAGTTCAGAACAGCGTTAACCAGTAAATCAATTTTCGCTCTTTTCCCAATTTCCTCAATTTCCTCTCTTGCGGGATTTCCGTCCAAGATACCCAGTCTTGCTTTGGGAGATGTGAGTAGAGAGTGTGTGGCTTCAATCGTTTTTTGGCCAGCAACACCCACAGCAGCCCCTTTTGCTCCTCCCGTATACCCCATGATCTGATGCGGAGTTATTGCACCAGTGACAATTCTTTTATCAGCCTTTACGAACTCCTTATTTAGCCAGATTGGAGTCCCTCTCCCAGTTTTGCCCAAATAAACAAGATTTTGATCATCTCCTGCATCATGGAACAACAATCCTCCAACTCTTTTGAGCACATTTTTTCCAATTATTGCTTTCACAGCCTTTTCATTTGGAGCATGCAACCCTCCGCCAACCATCAACGTTACCTGCGAGCCGTCCACCTCAAACTCCTCTAATTTGTCAAGAATTGCTTCTACAATTAAACCAGAAGGTAAGGGTCTTGTTTGATCGCTCACAACTATGCAGACGTTCTCTGCTTCCCTGAAAAATTCTATGCTTTTAATTCCAATCAGCTGATTAAGAGCATTGTAAACTTCCCGTTTTATGTCCTCTACTTTCTCTACTTTTTTTGACTGCAAAATATTTATTTCATCCTCCAGTTCGACTTCCATTTTGCCCTCTCCGTAGGGAAGTGCAACCCTCAAGCGGCTCACCTTTGATAAAGCACAAATTTATATCTTGAGACAGATCTAATGGCGAAAGCCATAAGCAAAATTCCCAGTGCCCATATACCCGCTGAAATTAGAATCTCTAATATCGTTGGTGTGTATTCTTCAATCAGACCTGTTGGTGAGGGCACATAGGCTGGAACTATAAGTAGAAGGCCCTTGTCCATCCACACCGAAACTAAAATGAAAGTGGAGGATATTGCCAAGAAAACTTTATCTCTCCTCGTAGTCGGGATTATCAAAAGAATTACTGCTGCCAGTCCCAAAATAACACTAATCCACCACATGGAGGTCAAATTTCCGTAATTTTCGATTCCAAAAAATAAATAGAGGTAGTGAGTAACGTGTTCCGGATTGGCTGAATACATACTGGTAAAAATCTCGACTCCTGCCAAAAACAGGTTACAGACCATTGCAAATACACCAATCTCAGCCAATTTAAGCAAGGCTTCATTTTCGATCTTCAGTCCAGTGTACTTTTTAGTAATCATTCCTAAGATTATCATCATTGATGCTCCAGAGGCAAATGCAGAAGCGAGAAATTTCGGAGCCAATATTGCAGTATTCCAGAAGCTTCTGGCAACCAAACCAGAATATATAAAAGCTGTAACTGTATGGATGCTGATAGCCCACGGTATTGATACCACCGCCAGAAGTTTTGCTATTTCACTCCTGCCCTTAAGAATGAAGGTTACGACTCCTATGTTCAAGAGAAGATATGTAGAAAGCACAATGAAATCGTAAAACATTACCGATGTGTATGAGGGATATCGAATGATATTCAGAACTCTATCAACTCTTCCCAGATCAACCAAGATGAAAAGCATACACATTACTATAGCACATATCGCAACAATCTCACCCAATAACGCCAAACTCCTGAACTCTCTGTAGCTGTACAAGTAATAGGGTAAAACCAGTATGACGGCGGAGGCAGCTATACCCACAAGAAAGGTAAAATTCGAAATATAAAGCCCCCAGCTCACCTCTCTTCCCATCCCTGTTACGGTGAGGCCGTAGGTTAGCTGAAAATAATAGGCAATTGAACCAGCTAAAATCAGAGGGACAAGGCATAAAACCAACATTCTAAATTGCGACATGAATGTCACCTACAGCAGATAGTAAACCTTCGGTTCTGTCCCCAAATACTCCTTACACCTCAAAAATACGTCAGAATTCAGAATCTCTGCGATCTCTGACTCCAGTTTGTTGATATCTCCGAACAGCATTGCACCCTTTGAAGCCTCAACACAGGCTGGCATCATCCCTCTGTCTATCCTCTCAGAACACATGTTGCACTTTTCTACAACTCCTGCAGTTCTTACAGGAAACTCCGGGTTCACAAGCTCAATATAGGGTCTCGGGTCTCTCCAATTAAATGACCTCGCACCATAGGGACATGCTGCCATGCAGTACCTACACCCTATGCATCTGTGGTAATCCTGTTCCACAACCCCATCATACCTCTTAAACGTGGCTCCTGTGGGGCAGACCTTGACGCATGGAGGGTTCTCGCAGTGGTTGCAGAAAACCGGCACAAGAACATCTCCAAGCCTGCTTTTTTCTGATAAATTTTTCGGAAAAATCTCTGAGAGTTTTGAAAGCCATATCCAGTGAATTCTATCCTTGCCCTCTATCACAGGAATGTTGTGCTCCCTTCTGCACACTTCAACTACCTTTAACATCTCCTCATAGCTAAGTCTGCCAAACTTGGATACATCCACAACTATCCCCCACTTGGGATTCTCTGATGATTCTCTGAAGCTTGCTAAAACCTTTTGAACCATCCACGCAGGCAAAGAAAAGGAAAGGATAGCTGAACAGGTTAAAGTTACAAACTCCCTCCTTGAAAGCACAGTCACCACCAGTCAAAGTAGCTTTCTCCTAAGCCTTTGTATCGCCTCAGCAGGCTCAACTCCCTTAGGACAGGCTTCACTGCACTCACCAGCAAAATGACATCGCCAAACACCCTTGTCAGAGTTTAAAATTTTCTCCCTCACATCAAACCCCTCATCTCTGCTATCAGCTAAATACCTGAATGCCTGTGCAAGTGCCTGCGGTCCCAGATATCTACCCCCACTCCTGAAAATTGGGCAAGATGAAGAACAGAGTCCGCACATAATGCAGTAGGCAAACTGGATGTATCTGCGAACTTCTTCAGAAGTTTGAAAGTAAAATCCCGTTGGATTCTCCTGTTCCTGAACGTTTCTCCTAATTAGATACGGTTTAACACTTCTGTGTTTGTCAAAAAAGTCATCCATTTCTACTACAAGGTCTCTGATCACTTTAAACTTGGGTAGTGGTTTTACTTCCACCACATCGGTTTTCAGAGTCTTAATTATGGTCTTGCAAGCAAGTCTTGGTTTATTGTTTATCAGCATGCCACAAGAACCACACATGGCCATTCTGCAGGAATAACGTAAGTTTAAGGAGGGATCAATGTTCTCCTTCACCCACAAGAGTGCTTCTAAAACTCTGGTATACTCATCCACTGGAACTTCGTATTCGGCAAATTTTGGTTTTCTTTCGCGTTCAGGGTCGAAACGAAAAACTCTCAGAGTGATCTCCCACTTCATTTGTTAATACCTCCTCTCTTCCGGCTTCCATTTCGTTATCTTTACAGGCCTGTATGAGACGGCTAATCCAGCATCGGTAATCCGAACTACGGAGTGCTTTAACCATTTTTCATCATCTCTTTTCGGAAAATCTGTTCTGTAGTGCGCACCCCGAGATTCTTCTCGTTTAAGTGCGCTTAAAGTTATAACTTCGGCGACATCCAGCATGAAACCAAACTCTATGGCGTTTGTAAGCTCGGTGTTAAACACTTTACTCGAATCATCTATGCTCAAATCGGTCAGATATGATATTTTTAGCTGCCTAATTCTTTCAAGTGCTTTTAACAATCCAGCCTCATCTCTGAACAATCCAACATAACTCTCCATAATGTGGCTCAATTCTTTTTTAAGCTCATAAGGATTCCTCGACCCTTTTATTTGAGTTAGTCTCTCAAATTTCTCCATTTCCCTCTCAGCATTCTGAAAAACACGTGATGATGAAGTGGCATTTTTCCTCATTGCGTAAACAGCAGCATTTTGTCCGGCAATCCTTCCAGTTGCAAGGCAGAGTGGTAAAGAGTTGCTTCCCAACCTGTTGGCACCGTCAAAACCCGGACAAGCTACCTCTCCAGCAGCGTAGATTCCCGGAATAATTGTTGTAAGATTTATATCAACGTCTATCCCACCCATGGCAAAGTGTGCAGCAGGTCTTACTGGAACAAGTTCTTCAAGGGGGTCTATGCCTATAAAATCTCTGGCATTCTCAACAAATGTCTTGTATATAGTCATCAGTTTATCCTCCCCCACAGGTCTTGCGTCGAGCATTACACATTCCATGTCTTCTGGACCTTTAAAACCTCTACCCTCTCTTATCTCGGTTATCATTGCCCTGGAAACTATATCCCTGGCTGCCAACTCCATTTTAGAAGGAGCATAGTGTTTCATGAACCTCTCACCCTTTGAGTTTAGCAGAACTGCGCCGTGACCTCTCAACGCTTCGGTGGCTGGTATGCCGTGTGGCACCATACACGTGGGTAGCCACTGAACGAACTCCATATCTTTCAGGGGTATACCGGCTCTGAGTGCAATTGCAAAGCCGTCACCGGTGGTGGTATGGGCATTAGTCGTGAATTCCCAAAGCCTCCCCAGCCCACCTGTTGCAATCACCAGTGCCTTCGATTCAAACAGAACATAGTTGCCAGAACTTTTTTCCAGTGTCAGAAGACCTCTGAACTCTCTATCATCAATTATGATGGAAAGAGCAAGATACTCATCGTACCTCTCGAAATTTTCAAATTTCAGCAGAGTATCATAGAGAGTCCTCATCAAAAAGAATCCTGTTCTGTCTTCGGCAAAAACCGTTCTGGGGACGTCATGTGCACCGAACAAGCGCATTGCAACTGAACCATCATCATTCCTGCTCCAAGGACGACCCCAGTGCTCCAATTGTAGAATTTCTTTTGGGAAAAGTCTTACATATGTCTCGACGACATCCTGATCAGCCAGAAAGTCACTCCCTTTTACCGTGTCGTATGCATGCTGGTCAAAACTGTCATTCTCCGATAACACTGCTGCTGCTCCACCCTCAGGGGCAACAGAGTGTGAGCGCATTAAATGAACCTTAGAGACAATACCCACGCTTAATTTATCCTTGCTGACCTTCAAAACCTCAACTGCAGCCCTTAATCCTGCCAATCCGGTGCCTAAAACAAGCACATCGTGCTTTCTGATTTCCATTTTGGTTACTCCACCTCCTTTCTGAACACTTCAGCAAGGTCTGCAACCAAAGTATCCACAATAACGGGAGCTTTTTCCTTTGCGTAACTCAGAATTTTATTATAAATGCTGTTACCGTGAGAATCCATGGCGACAGTGAGGGGTCCAAAATCCCTAACCTCAAAAACCCATAGACATTCAGGGAATAAGTCTTCCCAGAAAACATCCTCAATTCTCTCTATCTGCAAAGTTTCCAAAGCTGCTGCTCCGCCAACTATGGCGAAATAAACCGCTCCAAATTCTTTCATCGCTTTCAAACTACTCTCAAGCAACCCACCTTTGCCTATTACTGCACTGACACCGTATCTTTCAATTAAAACTGGCGTGTATCTCTCCATTCTTGCACTTGTTGTCGTTCCTATGCAGATTTTCTCCCACCTTCCTTCAACCTTCCTTGCATTGGGAGCGGTGTGAAGCAGAACATGGTTTTTCAGATCAATCGGAGGTTCAATCCCTTCATCCACTATTCTGCGCTGTGTCGCGTCTCTTATCCCTATGATTTTGCCATTCAGATATACCACATCCCCTATCCTGAGCTTTCTCACAGTCTCCTTGTCAAGTGGAGTGCTTAGGGTGTATTCCATTCAAAACACCTCATATGTGGTATTCAACTTCAAGTCGGTCATTTATCAGCGCTTCAGCTCTCTGTCCTTTCCAGCACTGCGTGTTTATCGCAACTGGAAGCTGACTGATGTGAGTGTCTGCAACCTCTATATTCACAGCCAGAGCGGTTGTTTTACCGCCCAAACCCATCGGTCCTATGCCTGTTTCATTGATGGCTTTCAGCAATTTTTCTTCCATAGCTCTAATTTTGGGATTAGGATTGGGAGAATCTATTCTTCTCACAGTTGCCGCTTTTTTAGCAAGCCATGCGCATTCATCGAAAGTACCGCCAATACCAACACCCACTATCGCGGGTGGACAGGCTTTGTTTACCCCGGCAATCACACTTTCGATTACAAAATTTACAATGCCTTTTATACCATCAGCCGGTGGAAGCATCTTTAAAAAGCTCTGATTCTCTGAACTGGAACCCTTCGGAACACACACAACCCTGATGGACGATCCGAGATTCTGCTCATACTCCAGATGAATCACCGGAATTCTAATTCCTACGTTGTCGCCTTTAGACTCTCTTGTGACTGGGTCCACCATATTCGGTCTCAGGTAGTATTTTTTCGTGGCTTCGCTCACGCCTCTGCGTACTGCATCGCACAGCCTTGCGTAGTTGACATCCACATTTTCACCGACAGCGATGTAGAACACCGGAGTCCCTGTATCCTGGCAGACCAGCATATCGTGACGTTGTGCAACCTCTATGTTCTTCAGTATGGTTTCCAGTATCATTTTTCCTGTTTCACTGTCTTCTTCCTGATAAGCCTTTTTCAGAGCTGATTTAACATCAGAAGGTACGTTCTTCAGAGCCTTTACGTAAAGTTCACTACAAACCTCCTGTAACAGGCTATACAGTCTGGTCATAAATCTCAAAAATAATAGATTACATTGAGGGATACAGTCTTGTAATCGTGAAGTTGTCGTGCCTCAGAATTTCAGCTGCGGTCAGTTTTCCATTTGCTACCTTCACCGTGAAATCATACACCTTTTTAGCTCCCTCATCAAGCGATATTTCGCCCATTGTAATTCCGCTAACATCCACGTCTATGTTGTCCCTCATTTGTTTGGCTGTGATCGGATTCCCTGTAATTTTAACCACAGGAACAATTTGATTCCCAACAGTATTTCCCTTACCCGTCGAGAAGAGGTGTATTGCAGCACCGGCAGCTGCAAGAAGGGTTACCTGTTCTTGAGCGCTTGAACTGGTGTCCATAAACCACACACCCTTACCTTTCGGCCTTTCTGCAGGTCTAAGCACACCTTTTATCGGCCGATTTGGTACCTTCTGAATGTTCCCAAGTGCTTTTTCCTCAATTGTTGTTAAACCTCCTGCTATATTTTCCTGAGTTGGCTGTGATCCAAGAATGTCTGCACCTTTTGACTTTGCGAACTCGATGTAGTCATTGAAAACCTTCAAAAACTTCTCTCTCTCCTCATCACTTTCGAATCTCGATGCAACTATGTGCTCTCCTCCTGCCAGTTCGGTGGTTTCGCCGAAGATAAAGGTTCCGCCCAGATCAACAAACCACTCCCCCACTCTGCCAATAACAGGGTTGGCGGCTATTCCAGAAGTTGTGTCTGAAGCTCCGCACTTCACACCTATAACAAGCTCAGAAAGTTTGCATGGTTCTCTCTGGATTTCTGTTGCGTAGGAGACAAGCTCTCTTGCCTTTTTTGCCGTCTCTTCAATTGCCGAAATCGTTCCCTGACCGATGACCCATACCGACTCTACAGGTTTTTTACTCCTTTTGGCAATTTCTTCGGCGATTTTCGTAGTCCAGTTTGGTTCTATACCCACAACAACTGCCGCAGCAACATTGGGATTGCAACCTACACCTATCAATGTTTCAAAAGTCAGTTCTAAGTCTTCTCCAAACTGCAGTCTGCCATACTGGTGGGAGACGGCTTCTACACCCCTCAGAAGTTTTGCTACACCTTCAACCACTACTGCACCAGCATGATCAACAGCAATCAGGGCTACGTGGTTTCTGACGCCTACACTACCATCATCCCTTCTATAAGCCAGTATCTCCACATCTTCCATACTACCACCCAAAAATTACGAATACTTTAAACTTCTCAGATTATGGATGTGCACGTGTTCTCCTTCCGCTATATCTTCAGTTGCCACACCTATTGTCTCTCCGTACTTTATTACCTCACCTCCCCTCTGAATTCTCTCCAGCGCGACCTTGTGTCCAAAAGGAATTTCCTGCTTCACTTCAATTTCAAGCTCAGCCCCGTTTCTGTTCACCTTTATTTTGTCCCCAGGTTTCAGGTCTTCGAGTGCCACAGCAACGTTGTCTCTTTTATCATGGATGTGAACTTTCTTATACATGGTCAGTCCTCATACCTTTAGTTTAAAAAGGTTTCTAATACTTTCGTCTTGATATACCAAAAATCAAAACTGAATTTTTACTTAAAATTTAATTTTGATTTTTTAAAACCTTGTTTAAAACATCCTTTTCTACCGATCGCAAATGTTCTTCCATATATTTACTCGCTTTCTCGGGGTCTCGATTTATCACAGCTTCTGCAATTTTTTCATGTTCCTTCAAAGACTTAATCTGACGGCCCTCAATTTTCAGAGTATGAGACCTAATTTCAGCCAGAAAATCCAGTAAATTAGACATTAAGTTAACCAGTACAATATTTCCTGTAGACTCTGCTATCAGCGTGTGAAATCTGTTATCATGATCTATTAACGTAAGCAACGTACCCTCGCTTTGGGAAGATATACGATTTTTTGTTGTTTCTATTAACTCCCTAAGCTGGTTCAACTGCTCTTGAGAAGCTCTTTTTGCCGCCCATTCTGCTGCCTTCACTTCGAGTACTCTCCTAATTGCCATGATATCTTCAATAGTCTTGTAGTCTGTTTTCTGAACCTCAAAGAGTTTTCTTACCAAATGATCAGGATTTTCCGCGCTAACAAAAGCTCCCTGTCCATGGACTATTTTTATCAAACCCTGAGCTGCAAGTAACTTAAGAGCTTCCCTTACAGACGTTCTGCTCACGTTGAGAAGTTTAGCCAGTTCCCGCTCTGAAGGTAGTTTCTCTCCCGGCTTCAGCTTACCGCTTAAGATTGAGGATCTTAATACTTCCAGCACCTGAAGGTAAATGGGTTTCCTTTCATTTACTATGGGTTTAAACATCCTTCTCTCCTCTCTGTGATGTCAAATTAATTTTTCCATTATTCAATATAGCAGCTTCACACCTGTTATCAAAATTATCACCAAAACTAATGTTCTGAACATCTCCTGTGAAAGTTTCTTGTTCAAATGATTTCCCAACAGACTCCCAAGGACAATCAGGGGTGACAAGACAAAAACCATTAAAACTAAATCAACTGTAAGTATCCCAATCCGAACGTAGCCCACCGTTTTGGCTACATTTGTAATTACGAAGAAAAGTATGAAAAGACCGACAAAGATTCTTTTTTCAAGTTTTCTGGTTAGAAGATAGACCGACAGCACAGCCCCTCCTGCATGCGATACCGCGCTCACAAATCCCCCAGCAAATCCAAAAATAATACCTGATCTTCTTCCCAATCTCCAATTTTCGGGAATCGTTATACTAATCTTCCAGACTTTGCTGATGAGATTGTGCAGAACAAAGGATACGGCGAACGCACCAATCCAGTAACGGAAGATGGTCGAAGGAATAAACTTAACCAAGACAACACCTACTGCAACACCTATTACTGATGGGGGTACTATCAACAAAGCCTCTCGGCTGTTCCATTCTTTCCAGTAAAGTTTCAAACCCACAATGTCCGAAATTAGCATTGCTGGTGCTCCAATGCCGAGTGCTGTTTTAGGGGGGAGTACCAAAGAGAGCAATGGAAGTAAAAATATGCCTGCCCCAACACCTACCCCCGTCTTTACAATTGCCGAACCGATTACAGCCAAAGAGATGACAAAGAGTAAAAGATAATCTGCTTCAAACAATTCCATCGTCCTATTTCCTCCTATACAGTAGAAGGGGTGGAACAAGACCAATAGCAATCAGTGCAAATCCAACAATGTCTATCACGATCGTTGAAACTCCCGGTAATAATGCCCCAATGGGAAGAACTATCAATAACCCTCCGATAATGAGAGTAGCCCTGCTAAAGGTTTGTTTAATTGGCCATGAAAACACGGACGCTTCGATAGCCAGCACAGCAATGATGAGAAGGGCAATGTCCAACAGTATTTCGAAGGGGGAACCGACAAGCAATATAGCTGGATGCAGTACATACCTGACGGGTATTATGAAGCTCGGGATGACCATTTTCATTGCCGTTAGGGCTATTTTTATTGGATTCCCTCCCGAAACGTTTGCTGCTGCGTATGCTGCTAATGCCACGGGGGGCGTAATTGTAGAATAAATGGCAAATGTGAAAACGTAAAAGTGTGCTGGTAGTTTCTCAACTCCAGATGCAATCAAGGCGGGAGCAATTAAAGCTGCTGCAAGAATGTATGCTGCCGTCGTTGGCATCCCCATCCCCAGAATTATTGCAAGAAAGGCTGCTGAGATTAGCAGAATGTAAACATTCCCATGACTGATATCAACCAAAATTTTCGAGAACATTACTCCTAAGCCTGTTAGCGTAAGCACACCTACTATAATTGAAGCCACCCCACATGCCATTGCGATCATGATGGCGTTTCTCGATGCCTGATCCAAGGCATTCCACATTTGAAGTGGTCCAAGACGAGTTTCTTTTCTCAAAAAGCTTACAATGAGCAAAATCATAATTGAAATGAACACGGCTCTGTAAAGCGAGAAACCAGTCATTAGCATGTAGACGAGTGCTCCTATAGTCACCGCAAAGCTGGCAAACTGTCCCAGTTCTTCTTTCAGAGTAACTCTGAGCGGTCTAACCTGTTCAGGGGGAAGACCCATGAGCCTTCTGTTTTTTGACTCAGCATGAACGGCAAAGAAGGCTGCAAGATAGTAGAGCATGGCAGGAATGATGGCTGCTGCAGCAATTCTTATATATGGAATCCCGAGAAATTCCGCCATAACAAAAGCTCCTGCGCCCATTATAGGTGGCATTAGCTGACCGCCAGTCGAGGCAACAACCTCCACAGCCCCAGCAAAATTTCTATCAAATCCAAATTTTTTCATTGTGGGTATCGTAAAGACGCCCGTTGCGTAAACGTTTGCTGCTGCACTTCCAGAAATTGAGCCGAATAGCGAGCTGGAAATAACTGCAACCTTCCCGGGACCTCCAGTGCTTTTGCCCACAAGAGAAAGTGAGAAATCCAAAAAGAATCTGCCAACTTTGGTAGCCTCAAGAAGGGCAGCAAGAACCACAAATAGAAATATGAAGGTTGCAGAAACCATTGTTGGTATGCCCCACAGCCCCTGAGTGCTTATAAAGAGAGCATGTATCCACCACCAGTCCTGTATTTTTGGTATGTTCAACGTAGGACTTATCTGAATTGTAGCAAATAGATATCCGGCAACAAGAAAAATAAGGGCTAAAAGTGGCAAAACTTTCCCAACAGACCTCCTTGCAGCCTCTAACACAAGGACAACTGCCAGAATCGTGAAAATCCAGTCTGTGGGCAGGGGGCGATCAACATAAAGCACCGTATCCATAAACCTATCGTGATTTATTAAAATATACAATAGAGTGGAGAGAGTTAAAATAACGAGTGCCAAATCTAAAATCCTATACCTCAACTCTTCTCTCCCAAGAAACGGATACACACAGAAACTAAGAGCCACAAGCAGAAGTAAATGTACTGGTCTCTGCGTTAACGCATCGAAAATACCAAAAGCTCCGGTGTAAAGGTGAAACATAGCTATAGTAACCGAAAGAATAGAAACGCCAATTCCTGCTAAGCGTTTAAGACTCATAACTGTCCCCCACTAAAAAATTGAAAAATTTATAAAGTTTAACTCATATATCCCAGTTCTTTGTATGCCTCCACAGCGCCTGGGTGAAGCGGGAATGGACTAAGCTCATACATCCCAACTCCCGGTTCAAAGGTAGCCAGCATTGCATGCCTTTCTCTGAATTCGTCTGGATGCTCTGCTATCGCCTTCACAACTTTGTAAACTACTTCCTCAGGTACATCCTTATTCGCTATGATGTATCCAGTATCTTTGAATCCAATTATATCTTCCTTCTGTTTAGGCAGTGTTCCCGCCGGTATCATCACTTTTTGGAGTCCGTATTGTTTTGATATCTTGTCAGCGAGTTCCTCAGAAACGCCCACGTATTTTACATCCTTCAATGCCGTTAGCTCCTCCAGCCAGCCCACCTTTTTGCCACTAACTGCCAGAATAGCATCTACATGTCCATCTCTCAGCAAGCTGGCTGCATCAGACCAAACAACTCTTGTATAGCTACCTCCCCAAGATTTTATCGTGTCCTCGTCCATTCCCACATCTTTAAGGATGGCATCCCATACCCATCCACCAAAAGTTCCTTGTGGCTGGTTGGTCACCCTCAGCGCATACTTATCTGCGGCAATTTCTTCCACTGTATCATACGGAAAGTCGGCTCTTGCTACAATATAGTAGTAAATCTCTATCTGATCAACAAAAACCCCTCTGACGTTTTCAGGAACGGGTTTACCCTCAAACGGACCCAGTTGTTTAGTAGCGAGTGTCGCTGCAGTTACAGTCGTATGAGCAAGATCAAGTTCACCAGCCTCGACACGGGGGATATTTCCTACCCACCCTCCAGGAACGATATTATAGGTTATTTCCGGATAATATTTCGAGGTAATCGCCATCGTTGCACTCATAATCGCAAATCCGGTACCACCAGGTGTTCCTCCTGCTGTTGTCAAACTGTAAGTTGTTGGTGGAGTAGTTGTTTCTTGAGGTTTTTCTTCTGGTTTCACCTCTTGCTGGGCGCATCCCGCCAAAGCAACCACTATCACTAATACTGCTGCCACTATCGTTCTAACTTTTCTCATTCTACTTCCCTCCGGTATGTGGTCTTACCACTACTGTGTCGAGGTTATTTTAAAAATTTTTTGGTATTTATAGTCATAACCCAACTTCAGCATACAAAAATCATGCACCCATAAAAAGTGGACATTGAAAAAGACCAAGGAGACTTGAAACAATTGTTGAGGGGTTGAAAGATAATCAGATTACGCCTTATATAGCTTCGCTCTTGGAAACTGGAGCGAGGATGGGGAAAAATTCCGCATGTAAGAGCCATTTAACCAAAAAGTAGGATGCTCCGGCCGGGATTTGAACCCGGGTCACGGGATCGAGAGTCCCGTATGATTGGCCGGGCTACACCACCGGAGCCTGAATGCGATAATGCTCAGGTGTTTATAAATTCTTCTGTCCCCCTTCCCTTCCGCCCCAAAATAAAAAATAAAAAAGAAGATCACTCGATCTTTATTCTCTTTCCACTCTTCTTTGGTGTTTTCTTCCTCAGAACGACCTCAAGCACACCGTTGTTGTATCTCGCCTTTGCTGAATCAGGTTCGACCTCTGCGGGTAGCTCGACCATCTCGTAGTACTTTCTGCTCTCTCCCTCCGCCCTTATCTCAAGAGAGGTTTCAGTTGCATTGAGTTCTATGTCCTCTTTGTTTACTCCGGGCATCTCTGCGATGACCTGCACCTCGTTGTCAGTCTCAATTACGTCAACCAGTGGCTTCCTCTCCTCGATTCCTGCCTCCCTTATTGTGGGCTTCGTACCGAACTCCCTGATCTCAGGTTTGCCATCAGGACCGATTCTGATGGAAAATCCTCTAACAATCGGCTTAATCTCACCGCTCTCTGCCCTTCTGAACATGTCTTCGATGTCCCTCATCATCCTTTCGAATATGTCGTCTATCCCGAATCTTCCGAAGAATTCATCGAATATGTCCCACTCTTCATCCCAATCCTTCCTTCTCCTTCTCCACACCATCTCACACCACCTCCTTTAAAAATTAGGCATACATCCTATGAAAGTCCTCAATCATCTTCTCATACTTCTTTACGTCTTCCTTAGTAAGACTTGGCTTCACCTTCTTCAATACCTCCTCAAAATGCTTCTTTGTTATCTTAAGCTTCTTAGCAGCCTCTTTTGCCTCTTCTTTTGTCATTCCGGGTTTGATCAATTCTCTTATCGCCAACATCCCTGCCTCTCTACACACTGCCTCAATATCCGCTCCGCTGTATCCCTCAGTCTTCTCTGCAAGCTCCTCTATGCTCACATCATCATCCAGAGGCTTTCCTCTCAGATGAATCCTGAATATTTCTTCTCTTGCCTTCTTGTCAGGTGGCGGGATATAGATGTGTCTTTCAATTCTGCCGGGTCTCAGTAAAGCTGGATCGATCATGTCAGGCCTATTGGTTGCCGCTATGACCACAACATCCTTCAGCTCCTCCATTCCATCGAGTTCAGTCAGCAACTGGCTAACCACTCTTTCTGTAACATGAGAGTCACCTATGCCTCCCCTTCTCGGAGCAAGGCTATCTATTTCATCGAAGAACAACACACATGGAGCAACCTGCCTCGCTTTCCTGAACATCTCTCTGACGTGCTTCTCACTCTCTCCAACCCATTTGCTCAGCAATTCTGGCCCCTTGACGCTTATGAAGTTCGCATTGCTCTCGTTGGCAACAGCCTTTGCCAGCAAAGTCTTACCAGTCCCGGGTGGACCAAAGAGCAGTATTCCTCTTGGTGGTTTTATGTTTGCAGCCTTGAAAACATCAGGATACTTCAGAGGCCACTCTACAGCCTCCATCAGCTCTTGCTTTGCCTGTTCCAGCCCACCTATGTCCTCCCACTTAACATTCGGAACCTCAACCAGCACCTCTCTCATTGCTGAAGGCTCGATGTTCTTCAATGCCTCCATAAAGTCATCCCTCGTCACCTTAAGGTTCTCGATAAGCTCCGCTGGTATTTCCTCTGCCTCAATGTCAATCTCAGGTATAACTCTCCTCAATGCATGCATCGCAGCCTCCTTGCACAATGCCTCCAGATCAGCACCAACGAACCCATTCGTGAGCTCTGCAAGTTCCTCAAGGTCAACATCTTCTGCAAGGGGCATCTTTCTTGTGTGAATCTCAAGTATCTCCTTTCTACCCTCCTTGTCCGGGACACCGATTTCAATCTCTCTGTCGAATCTCCCCGGTCTTCTCAGAGCAGGATCAAGGGAGTCGGGTCGGTTGGTAGCACCGATGACTATAACCTGCCCCCTTGCCTCCAGACCATCCATTAAAGCCAGCAACTGTGCCACAACTCTTCTTTCCACCTCTCCAGTAACTTCTTCCCTCTTAGGGGCGATTGAGTCTATTTCATCTATGAAAATTATTGCTGGTGCATTCTCCTTCGCTTCTTCGAATATCTCCCTTAGCCTCTGTTCAGACTCGCCGTAGTACTTGCTCATAATTTCAGGACCACTGATGGTTATGAAGTGCGCATCAACTTCATTCGCCACGGCCTTGGCTATCAACGTCTTTCCAGTTCCGGGTGGACCATAAAGCAGCACCCCCTTGGGCGGATCGATTCCAAGCTTCTGGAATAGCTCTGGATGCTTCAATGGCAGTTCTATCATCTCCCTAACGAGTCTCAGTTCCCTCTTAAGACCTCCGATGTCTTCGTAGGTTACATCTGGCACTGCTCTCCTCACTTCTTCCGCGGGCTTCTCCTTAAGGTCAATTACAGTGTTTCTCGACACAACCACAACCCCTGAAGGCTTGGTTGCGGTTATCACGAAAGTGAGCGTATGACCGAACACCTCAACTCTTATCTTCTGTCCCCTAATCACTGGCCTGCCTTCAAGCAGCCTTAGAAGGTAAGCTTCACCCCCCATCAACCTGACCGGCTCAGTTGGAGCGAGCGTTACCTTCTCTGCAGGTTTTGCTGTGACTTTCCTGACTCTAACTTTGTCATCAATACCTACTCCCGCGTTGCTCCTGAGATTTCCATCAATCCTGATTATTCCTGTTCCCCTGTCCTCAGGATAGCTTGGCCAGACTATTGCTGGAACTGTACTCTTTCCAATAATCTCAACTATATCACCACTCTGCAGTCCAAGCTTTTCCATAACTGCCGGGTCTATTCTCGCAATCCCCCTCCCAACATCACGATAATAAGCTTCAGCAACTCTCAAACTTATCTCATCTTTAACTGGCATCTTCACATCACCTCCAATATTTTATTTAATCACCCAAATGGTTTCACCACCATTTTCCTCTTTCTCAACCAATCCTTTCTTATTGAGAGAGTTCAGGGCTCTCTCAACCTCTCTGTAGGGTAACCTGAAGCATTCTGCAATTTCTGTAGCATTTCTCAATCCTTTAGCCAACCCAAGCATCACGAGCCTTTCAAGATCGTCGCTGAGAACCCTCTCTACCTCGTTGAGCATCCTCTCCACGAACTGGTTAATTCTTGCCGCAAGAACGCTCTGGATGCTTGAAAATCTGTTCTGCAAATCCTCTGCCAGCCTCAAAGCCTTGTATATTTCAGAGATTGAGCCAGCCCTTAATCTTTCGATCATATTGAACTCATTTCTGATCTCCCTCATCAGGGAAGGGATGTCGTAGTTCTCGTCATCCCTTATTTTTGCATCAAACTTGTGAGGAGAGATAATAACCTCAAGACGGAGACTTCTTGGGATGTAATAGTACCTTCTTCTCCCTTCCTCAAAGCTTGCAACAAGTCCTGATTTCTCAAGCTTCTCCAAGTGCTCTATCACAACTTTTGGAGCCATTCCAAGGTAGTATGAAATCTCACTAACGTAACATGGCTTTTTTGAAAGTAATTCGAGTATCCTCCTCCTGCTTTCGTTGCCGAGTATCTCGAGTATCGTTTCCACCTTACTGACCATGATTATCACCCTACTTATACTTGGTTACTAACCTTATGTTAGTAAATAAATATATAAATCTTTCGCCCCTTAAATGTAAAATAGTGTTACAAGTTCTCCCCCCTGTATACCCCTCTGTATCCCTCAGTTTCCGATGTGAGCTTTATAAACACAAGCTGAACAATTCTCGCGTTTCTTGACAACCATATCCCATATTCGTTGTGCACCACAATGCCGACCTCGCTCCTCCCCTCGTAGCCAGCATCCCAAACTGCAGTCAGAATGTTCGCCCCACATCTGACGAGCGAAGACCTCGGTCTCGCAATCGCCATAATGTCCTTCCCGAGCTTTACAACCTCATTTAAATACGCTCTGTAAACCCCTTTCGGTAGGTAAACCCAATCCCTGAACTCAATCTCCTCAAGTTCCGGCAGTTCTCTTCTGCTGTTATCGAAGTCCACCCTTCCGCACCCTCTGAGTTTTGCAACCCCCTTGAGCGTGCAATCAAAACCGTTAGGCTGAAGCTGAGTTTCAAGGTCAATATAATCTCTGATAAGGCCTTCTTCAATAATCCTTTTTCTGATATCTTCCGCACTTAAAACCGCCATGTCAGACAGTTCAGCTCAAACTAAAATTACTTTCGCTTAAGAATATCATCGGCGTAATCAACGTAGTAGGCATCTACCCTATCATAGTTCCCTGTAAGTTTGGCAACCTCTACTGCAAGTATGTGCGCACAGGGTTTTAAACCCTTCAAATTGACAAGAAAGTCAGGACACGTGCACGAATTCTCCTCAACCACATACTCTTCCTTCCCTACAACAACAAAAAAGTCTCTGTATTTCTTTACCCTCCTTTCCTTCAGGTATTCAAACGCTTTCTCCCCTCTCTTCCCATGATTTACGAGCAGAGCTTTGTAAAGCTGGTATTCATCTCCACTTTTTGCCGCTCTTGCAACTTCACTCGGTAGAGGCATCTATCCTGATGAGTTCAAAAACTGAGTGGATAGCATCTATGCCGTCAAGCCAGCTAAGAACTACGCTATCCTCGGGCACATCCAGCTCTGGGAGTTGCTCACCTTTGATAATCTTGGCACCCATTCTCGCAATAACGTCAAAAGAGGACTCGTAATCACCTTTCTTCTCCTTCTTAACAGCATCTGCCAGCAATGCGTTGAAATCCTTTTTGCTGAATTTTCCCTCAAAGAAGTACTGGAAGGACATCAAAACCGCCCTTATACTCTCAAGTGTAAACTGGTAAAGGTCATTCTTTAACTCATCCCCAAAATCATAACTCCTGAGAAAGGAGAATATTTTCTGAAGCTCACGAATGGCGTCAGATTTCTTAATTTCTCTCTCTTTTACAGCCCTTAACAAACTAAAGCAGGCTATGACCATGTCTTCAAGCATCTGATCAAATACAGCGAGGGTTGAAGCATCATCCTCACTAATCTCGCTTTCTTCTATTTTCCTGATCCAGTTGTTAAGTCTCGCTTCACTGTAGAACTCCATATTTGATCTTATCTACAAGGGGTTATTAAGAATTTTGAATGAACCCGCCAGGATAAATTTTTTAATTTGAAAAAACAATTGACCGCATGCGGGAATACAGGTTCAAGAGAGGTTTTAAACCTACATCGGAAAGGCTTGAAGAAATGCTTCAAAAACACTTCAACGGATTTGAGATAGAAGGGGAGTTTTATGTTGTAAGAAACTTCGGGGCTATCGAGGAACTGAGGTTGAAGCTTGAGAACAAAAAGTTGTATGCTGAATCAAAAACAAAACTAACGGATGACGAAACAGCCATGAAAACTCTCAAAACTTACAACAAGTTCCTTGAAGAGCTTACAGGGTATACAGCCAAAGAGAGGCAAAAACTCATGAAAAAGGAGGCTGAGAAGGAAGATTGATAACTTTCCAGCACCAATATGAAAAGGCTTTTGATTGGATTGGTTATTGGATGTTTAATTTGTGGATGTTCACAGCCAACTCAACATACCGAACCCACTTTTGTGGTTACAACAACTCAAGTTTCTCCTCAAGAAACTAAGCCTGACTTAACGTATTTGGAGAGAACACACTTTTCAGTTGTTCATAATGTCCTCGAGGCACATTGGATAAGGGTGTGGATAACCTGGGGGGAAGTTGAAAGAGAAGAAGGGGTTTTTGATTTCTCGTATACCGATAAAATAGTTGAAAAAGCTCAGAAAAATGACATTTTGCTTTTGATAACAGTGATGCCATTTGCGGAGTGGGATCAGGACAGGTGTCGTGGAGATGAATGTTATGGAAAGATGCCAATGCCAGAGGGAGTAACCACGATGAAAGTTTGCAAACCATGCAGCATGGATGACTACATTGAATTCCTGAAGAAATTCGTTGAGCGATACGATGGTGATGGTGTGGATGACATGCCTGGATTAAAGTATCCTATAAAATACTGGGAAATAATGAATGAACCCAGTATGAGGGGTTTGGACGTGACGCAGCTAAAGTTCTTCTACGGATCTCCCCAGGATTACTTGGAAATTTTAAAAAGCAGTTACGCTGCCATTAAGGAATCTGATCCAGAAGCAAAAGTAGTGATGGGTGGTATGGCAGGAATGCACAAACAATTCAGAGAGTTTTGGGGCCAGATTATAAGCGAGGCTGGAAATTATTTCGATGTGGCTAACATTCACAGCATAGACACTTCAGAGAGGAGAGAAGACATGTTTGTCCTATCCTTTAAGCAGTTTCTGGAAGAGCATGGAGTCGAAAACAAACCGATTTGGATAACAGAGGCTCAGTTTGGAAAGCTGGAAGAGCCACTACCTCCAGATGAGTTGGACCCTCTCGTCCTGAGAGCAACAGTTCTGTCACTCGTTTTCGGTGCGGACAAGATATTCTACATCTCAGATAACTGGATTTACAAGGAAACTTTCCAGATGTACAAGACTCTCGTGAAAAAATTAAACGACTTTGAGAAAGTAGAAGTCGTTGACCAGGATTACATTGTGAATAAAAAAGACGATGAGGGTGTAACTTCCTTACATGGTTGCTACAAGTTCATTGGACATAACAAGACGATATATGTTGTGTGGGGAGAGGGAAGTTTGTCCAGATATCTCAATGGTACAGTTAAGGTTACAGACATATACGGAAACGAGAGAATAGCAGAAGCGAGTGAAATTCAGTTAACCTCTGTACCCATATATGTTGAAAAAATTAGATAAAGGCTAATCCCAGTTTACAATTACATCTTCTATTCTGAAATCTGGCTTGACGTATGATTCTTCTACCGGCGTTTCGTAACCGTGTTTATACATGAGTAAGCCAGTGTAGGCGATCATCGCTCCGTTATCTCCAGCAAGCTCCTTTGGTGGCACAAAGAACTTTGCTCCCCTGTCCTGACACATGATCTTCAGCATATCCTGAAGTCTTCTGTTCGCAGCCACACCCCCAACTAGAAGCACCTCATCAAGGTCGAGGTAAGCGAGTGCCCTTTCAGTGACCTCCGTCAGCATGGCAAAAGCAGTTTCCTGAAAGCTGAAAGCTACATTTTCCATGCTTATTCCAGAATCGTAAAGTTTCTGCGCTGCTGTAACCATTCCGCTAAAGGAGAAGTCCATACCCTTCACCACGTAGGGCAGGCTGTAGTATTTCTCTCCTCTCTCTGCCAACTTCTCTATCTTCGGCCCTCCGGGATGCTTCAAGCCCATATGCCTTGCGAGCTTGTCTAAAGCGTTTCCTATTCCTATATCCAGCGTCTCGCCGAAAACCCTGTATCTCTCACCTCTTCTCGCTATAACCTGGCTGTTTCCACCACTAACATACAAAGCAACAGGCTTCTTTGCTCCTGTCTTCCATCTTCCAACCTCAACGTGAGCCAGACAGTGATTCACACCAACCAGAGGCCTTTTGAGCTTTAGAGCTAACAACCTCGCTGCAGTCGCAATAACCCTCAAGCAGGGACCCATCCCCGGACCCTGAGAGAATGCAATGAGGTCAATTGAGTTCTTATCCACTGTTTCAAACAATCGGGATAAAAGAGGTGCTATTTTCTCGCTGTGATGCTGCGAAGCTTCTCGCGGATGGATGCCTCCCTCCTTAGGGATATAGGGATCATTCAGCAGAGCTATTACGTCCTTCTCATCAACAACTCCGACGCTTAAACTCCATGCTGTGCCCTCGATTCCAAGAGCAATCATTTTGCTTTCTTGAACTCAGTGTATCCACATTTCCCGCAGCTAAGTCTGTCCTTATGCTCTGCTAAAAATACCCCTTCACCGCATCTGGGGCAGGACTTCCTCTTCCTTACAACCTTCTCGCCTTTAATCTCGTAAAACCTATATACACTATCGGAGCCTTTCGCCATGCCTACCAATCCTCCTTAAGCTTCTTCTCCCTCTCCCCCGCCTTCTGCTTCTTCAGCACTCCCTTCTTCTGCTTCACTTTCAGCAGCCTTAAGGTTCCTTTCGATGATATAGTCTTCCTCAATGGCTTTCAAATCTTCAACAGTATCGTATATCTTCACGTAACTCTTCGCTTCTGTCTTTCCGAATTCGGTCTTTATGTAGTCCACTACGACTCTTTCCAGCTCTGCATTCATCAGCCCGGCAATCTTTGCCTTCACCTCTCCTCTCGATGGGGTTTTGCCGTCAAAGCTGAGTCTGCAGTAAACCTCTTTTCTCTTGAGCAGCGGGTTGTACCTCTCATTCTCCACGTAAACTTCCAAACGAATCACCTCCTGTCAGCTCTACCAGCTCTTCGCATTCTCCAACTCTTTCCATTCTCTTTAAGAGGTTGAGTATTAGAACCTTCTTGTTGGGCTCGATCATAAGTGCCACCACTCCTTCGTGTGGTTGACCGTAGATTATAAGAGACTTTTCAGGAAGAATAATGCCGAGAGGCATTACAGCAAGGTCCTCTTCTCCGTCAACAAAGACTAGCACCTTCCTACCATTCACAGCCACATCAACAGCTCTCTTCAACGCGGAAATCAGCTCACAGGTAATATACCCAGCCGGGTTGAAGGTCTCAATCTTCTCTTCAAAAAAGTCAGATTTGAAATCCACTTTATCCTCTCTCAGAGTTTTGCCATCTACTACCGCAATATCTGGATTTAAACCAACTTTCACCGCCGAGGCACTTACCAAATCTCCGACGCAGCAGAGGAGTTTGCAGTCCTTAACCTCTTCAACTTTAAGAAGTAACTCATCTCCCTCTCCTTTGTAAAGTCTTCCGTGTGGCTTTGCAAGCTCCTCCCTCATCTCCTCAGGCAACCTGAGCCCCTTCAGTTGTTCCATAAACTCAACCCACTCTGAGTGCGTACTTTCCCGGAATTTTGATGTCAAGTCTCTTCGCTATCTCGCTCTTCTCAGGATCAATAATAACCACGTATCCATACCACTCCTTCGTGAGTTCACTGCTTCCACAATTCTTACAAATTGATGAATCCACATTTATGAACTTGCAGTTCCTGCAGGCAAGTTCTGCCATTACACTTCACTCTCCTTCTTTAGCTTTTCAATTTCCTCCTCAATCCACTTCAAAACACCAAGCCAAGGCTGCCTCATCGTTAGCCCTATCTTGCTCTTCTCTGGCTCTCTCTCTTTCAGACTCAAAGACACAATTCTTGCTCTGACCAAATCCCCCTCCTGCAGAACCTTCTTTGTCTCTCTTCCAACAAGCCTCTTGTTTTTCTCATCAAAAACCATATAATCGTCTGTAACCTGACTCATGTGGAGCAGAGCATCAAAGGGCCCTATGGAGATGAAAGCTCCAAACTCAACAACTTCGATGACTTCCCCTTCAACAACTTCCTGATGGATGGGTTTAAAGCATATTGCATTGAATACGACATCGAAATATGCTGCACCATCACCCTCGATTATTCTGCCCTCTCCAATTTCTTCGATACTTTCAATACCAACTATCATCCCATATTCTCTGTCCAACCTACCCTCAAACTGCTCCCAGAGGAGAGAGTTAATTACCGATTCAATATCCTCTCCAAGCTTAGATGGTGGAACCCTCACCGTGTCGCGAAGCTTTATACGAGCATACATAAAATCATCACCGCAGCTTTGCTCGGATGGAAAGCAATATAAATTTAACTTTGCGGAATACAAAATTGCAGAGAACTATTGTTATTTTTGTAAGATAGCAAATAGCAAAATATAAAAATACAATACGCTACAACTGCACATGACATTGAGAAGATTTGTCCCACTAATTGTGCTTTTAATGCTGGCTGGTGCAAGTGCTGCATACGTGTATTTCATGACCAAAGGCAGCATAGTAATCTTTGACTCAAGTCTTGAGGTGAGTCCTGAGAGTTTCAGTGTGGATATCGCCAAAGGCGGTCATTACGTCAAACAGATCACAATAAAGAATACTGGAGCAGAGAGAGAAATTTACTTTGAAGACGTCATTGAAGGTGCTGACAGCAAAGCGATTGATGTTACTTACCATACGACTGATGGGACAACGATTTCAAGTTCCAACAAACTTACAGTTCCCGCTGGCACTTCCGACATCCCTGCTGAGGTTAAAGTCAATGTGCATATTGACGTAGATGAGGATGCTCCAGAAGGGGAGTATACTGTATACATCCAAGCAAGGAGCTAAAGATTTAAAAAATGGTGGGAAGAGTATTGGTGATGGGTAAAGTTGCGCTGGTATCTCTTGGCGGTGCAGGAACGAGCGTTATGCGAGAAGTGACTAAAGCAAATTTAGATATTGACATGTATAACGTTAATTCCAAGAGGTCTCTGAAGAATGTCAAATATTACGGTTTCGAGGAAATAGAGCTTCTGGCAGATGAATTGAAAAATTACGATACCGTTGTACTAACCGCTGGACTCGGTTCAACTGGCGGAGATGCGTTAGTAAAGCTCTACCACTTGCTCGATACTGTTAGGAGAGTCTGCTTTCTAATATCCCCATTTTATTTTGAAATAGACCGACTAATTAGGTCGAGAGGTCAAATTAGCCGGATTGTTAGCGACGAATTTGAAGGGGCTATTATTAGTCTGAACACTATTTTGAGAGAAGGTGTAGAAGGTGGTATCGTGAGCAAAACGCAACTTGAAAGAGCAATCTCAAAATTTGACAAGGAAATGGCAGAGATGATAGTAGACTTTATACCTGAGTTTCAGTAAATGTTAATTACCTTGCAACATTACTTCCACAATGATGGACGAGAAGAATCTCAGAATTATGGAGGGTATCGCGAAGGGGTTATCCCTCGACGAAATAGCCGAATATGCAGGGGTGTCCAAAAAGACAGCCTATAACAGAATAAAAGCCCTTGAAGATCGTGGAATCGTTAAAAAAGTAAAGAGAACATGGGAGATTGACTACAAGAAAGCAGAATGTGATACAATCGGGATTCTTTTACTCGGCGTACACAACGATTACGAGGGATTGAAGAAGATGATAACAAGGCTTGAAAAGTTCGATTTTGTTGAGAAGGTCTACAAGCTTGTAGGATCAAACTACAATCTACTCGTAGTTGTGAGGTATAAGAATTTGAAGGAGCTGGTTTCGGAGGGTGAGAAGTTCCTCGAGTGGCTGCAGAGAAGTGACATCAAGATAGACTCCATGGCTCAGTTTGTTGGCGAAACTGTTAAGGACAGTCAGCGAACGATTCTCGTCTGATTTTTACAATTTCATTGTAATTTAGCTGCTATTTTTGGAAAAACTATGAAATTAGTTTTACATTTGAGAGATAAATAAGCCAAAATTTAAATAAGATCATGACGAAAATGAAATATGAGAGTTCTGGTTGTTGGAGCAGGCACGATGGGACATGGAATAGCCGAAGTGTGTGCTCTCGCTGGTAACGAAGTAATCCTGAGCGATATAAGCGAAGAAGTGTTGAAAAATGCAATGAACAGAATAACATGGAGTGTGAAAAAGCTTGAAGAGAAAGGCAGAATTAAAGGAGCCGATGAGGTTGTCAGGAGGGTCAGAACAACAACAGACCTTGCAAGTGCCGCTAAAGAGGCAGACTATGTCATTGAAGCCGTTGTTGAGAAGACAGAGGTAAAACATGAGGTTTTCAAGGTTCTGGATGAGAATTGCAGAGATGACGTAATCCTTTCGACAAACACCTCAACCATACCCATAACCGATATTGCGAGCGTTACAAAAAGACAGGACAAGGTTGTGGGACTGCACTTTTTTAATCCGCCGACACTTATAAAGCTTGTTGAAATCATCAGAGGAGAGAAGACGAGCGATGAAACTGTCAAGAAGACAATAGAATTTGCAAAATCTATTGGGATGGACTACGTGCTTGTAGAAAAGGACGTTCCGGGTTTTCTGATAAATAGAATAAACATAAGGGTCTTTATTGAAGCGATAAGGCTTCTTGAAGAGGGGTTTAAGCCTGAACAGATAGACGCTGCTATTAGATACAGAGCAGGGTTGCCAATGGGCATTTTTGAGGTTGTTGACTTCAGCGGTGTTGATACCGTTTACAATGTCCTGCACGAGGTCAAGAAGAGGGGTTTTGAGGTAGAGGTGCCAGATTTGCTTGAGAACATGGTAAGCGAGGGTAGGCTGGGGATGAAAACAGGAAAGGGCTTTTACGAGTATAGCGGATTTTACGCAAGAGCAAAGATTTCAAAAGACCTCGCTTACAGCGTAAATCCAATACAGATTCTTTCTCCCGGGGTGAATGAAGCTGCATGGCTTATCAGGAACGGAATTGCGAGCAGGGAAGATATTGACAAGGCAACTGTAAAAGGTATGGGTTATCCCAAGGGAATTCTGGACTTTGCCGACAGCTACGGAATAGACAAGATAGTTACCATCCTTGAAACGAGAAAAGGAAAGACGGGCTTGAGGGAATATGAGCCTGATCCACTGCTGAAAGAGATGAAGGATGCTGGAAAACTTGGAAAGAAGACGGGTGAAGGCTTCTACAACTGGAAATACGAGCAGATTGATTTCGGACCTGTTAGATATGAGAAAAGACACAACTATGCAATGATAACTATGAGAAGACCTGAAAAGCTGAATGCGTTGAACGAGGAAATGTGGAAGGGATTGACAGAGGCTTTCAGGAGAGCAAGGATGGATGATGACGTGAGGGTTGCGGTTATAACCGGAGAAGGTAGGGCTTTCTGTGCTGGAGATGACATCGCTGTAATGGGTTCATGGAAGAGCTTCAGAGACGGGGTTGAGTTCTTTGAGAAGATAGCAATGCCTCTTGTCGAGGAGCTTGCAAGCTACGACAAGCCGATAATTTCCCTCGTGAATGGTAACGCCTTTGGAGGTGGAATGGAGCTCAACATGTTCTTCGACATAGTGATTGCAAGCGAGGATGCGAGCTTCGCAATTCCTGAGGGGTTGATAGGGGCTATACCACCTCTCGCAGCTTCCTTTGGCTATGCCATTTTCGGAAGAAAAATAGCCCACTATGCACTTACCGGTGACATCATGGATTCAAAAGAGGCAAAAGAGCTCGGACTCGTTGATGTCATAGTTCCAAAGCAGTGCCTTGAGGATGCTGGAATTGAGTATGTTGACAAGGTGTGCAGAGTTGCACCCCTTTCGACAAAGGCGATAAAGAGGTCAATGAATGCAGTGAGACAGCTTTACAGGAATGCAATTGAGCTCGCCGGAAAAGAGATAGAGCTTCTGATACCAACAGAGGACTTTGCCGAGGGTATGAGAGCCTTCGTGCAGAAAAGGAGACCTGAGTGGAGGGGTAAGTAAATTTTCGCTTTGATACTCAGTTTGTTCCAATTTTTTTCGCTTTTTATTTAAATTTGGAAGAATCAGAACGTATATTGAGAAGTCAAACATCTTTGAAAGTCTTCACTTGTTGATGAGTATCATTAAAACATTCTTAACACTTAATGAAAAAATTTATATGCCCAGCTTTGTCAAGACAATCAATGGAGGTGGGTGCGATGGAGTACACGGACTTTGTTGAAACTGTCAGAGGGTTCACCAAGATGGGGTTTGCAACTGGCAAGACTACGCTGGATTTGGTAAAGTTGGGCTTGGAGAGCTACGTGAACATGTACAGCATATACATGCGGCAGTTCATGCCCTCGGAGAGTTTTGAGAGCATAAAGAAAACAGTGGACATCTATCTCGAATCGCAGGCGAAGGTGCTCGACAATTTCAAAAAGCTCATTGACCAGATCGAAAAGCAGCAAGACGAAATCTTCAACAGACTTTCTGAAGTCGGCAAGACTACTGAAAAGAAGAAAAGCTAAATTTTTATTTTTTGAGGGATTAGAATGCTTCAGGGGCTTTCATCTATTTTTGGTAAAGTTCCCAAGGAGTCTTACGAGTTACTTGGAAGGAACATAGAAATAAGAAAAACACTTGAAAAAATTTATAGAGACTACAAAGCTGGTATCGAGATTAACACCAGAGATTTTGATTTAGTATTCAATGAAATCTTCAGATACTTCTTTCGACCACTTGAACTCACGATTATAGGTGCAAGACCACTTACATTTATTTTACCAACAAGAAAAAATATCAGTTTGTTTGAAACCTTCAGTAATACCTTTCAGGCATACGATGATTTTTTGAAGTCCCTCAGGGACCATTTCCAGCTCACTTTTAGCATTTTCGAAAAAGAAGGATACACAACGTTGCTAACTGATTCGATTAAAGAATTCAGAGAACTTGTCGAAAAATACGGGGATTTAGAACTTTACGATTTTGACAGGTACAAATTTGTTGCGGATTACCCCTACATTCTCACCAACAGGGCTCTGAAGCACATCTCTGAATCCTTTGAGGCATGGGAGAGATTTGGCAACGACTATTTTACTTTCAAAAACCTCATGAAGAGAACTTACAAAAAAGCTGTAGAAGAGTTCATCAACACTGCAAAGACTAAGGAATTTGGAAGCTATTCAGAATTTGCAAACGAGTTTTACAACATTGCCGCCAAACACTTCGATGAGTTACTGAGATCGGAGGAATATCTGAAGGTTCAGAGTAGCATGAATTCCAACCTTATGGATCATATATACCACTTCAGGAGATTTGCCGAGGAGGCGTTAGAGAACAATCCTCTAAATCCTTTCGCAACAGTGTCTCAGCTTGACGAAGCTTATAAGAGGATTACAGACTTAAAGAGAAAGATTTCGGAGCTGGAAAAGAAAATCGAAGAGATCAGTAAGGACAAGGTGGTGCAAGCATGATTGAGATACCGGAAACCAGACCGGGTGTTTGTGAGTTCGAGATCGAGATCGAGGACTGGCTTTTTAAACTGGCACACTTCAAATCCAAACCAAAACACAAAATTCCAGTTTTAATCTGCTATGCCTTCATAAATCGTCCCTACATCCTTGATCTTCATGAGGATGTGAGTGTAATCAAAAAAATGCTGGAAGCAAAGCTCGATGTTTGGCTGATAGACTGGGGATATCCGAAGAGAGCTGACAAGTATCTTCAGCTTTCAGATTATATTGACTTCATAGACAGGTGTGTGGAATACATCAGACAGAAGAGAGGTGTGGATGCCGTGACCCTACATGGATACTGCCTCGGTTCAACTCTCAGCATCATCTATACATCCATGTTTCCGGAAAAGATCAAGAATCTCGTTTTGCAAGCCCCTCCGGTTGACTTCTACACTACAAACACCTTGGCAGAGTGGGCAAGGAACATAAATCCTGAAAAGATTGCAAGAGCTCTGGGGAATGCCACTGGAGACATGCTGAACCTGTCCTTTTTACTGGTTGATCCGATCAGGCTTGTGGTAGGAAAATACCAGTCTCTACTGGACAATATGAACAATGAGAAGTTTTTGAGAAACTTCTTTTACATGGATCACTGGATATTTGACTCTCCCGCAGTTCCGGGGGGGATCTATGTTGAGTATATAACTCGGTGGTATCACAGGAATGAAGTAATAAACGAGACCTTCGACTACAGGGGCAGGACGGTGAATTTAAACAACATAAAAATGCCCACACTTATTCTTGCAGCTGAGAAAGACCACATAACTCCTCCTGAATCCGTCTTACCATTTTTTGAGAAAATACCATCAAAGGACAAGAAGATGATCCTGTCAGAAAAGGGACATATTGGCTTGACAGTCAGCAGCGCATCACAGAAGAAGGTCTGGCCGGAAGCTATAAAATGGATTGTGGAGAGGTCTGATTAATGTCGTTGCTGGAGGACTTGAAAGGGATTTACTCTAAAAAGGGTGGAGAGATTAAGCCCTTTGAGAAATTTAAGGGTGAAGTAAAAGAGGGATACAGGATAGAATACGAAAAAAGACTCACTGAAGCTGACGTAACATTCTTTGGACTTACATCAGGAGATTTGAATCCAGTGCATTTTGATGAGGAATTTGCAAGCAAAACGAAATTTGGTGGCAGGGTCGTTCACGGAATGCTCACGACAAGTCTTGTATCTGCAGCGGTTGCGAGGATGCCGGGCATCATTGTTTTGCTTGAGCAGAGTTTTCGATACGTTTCCCCGGTGAGAATTGGAGACACGGTAAGAGTAGAGGGGGTTGTTACTGAAGTTGTGAAGAACCGATGTAAAATTGACGTGAAGTGTCTGGTTAACGACGAGGTTGTTGCAGAGGGTTGGGTCAGGGTTCTGATCTGGTGACGTTAACTCTTTAACTCCTCCTCTTTATTTCTTATCATGCGCAGAAAAAGACTGAGGAAAAAGGAAGCAAAGAGAATCTCCGAGGAGTTGAGGGAGACTGCAGGTGTTGACGTTAGCGGAGACATGGATATCGTTGATTTTGGAGAAGTAAAGGTTATTCTCGTTAATAACGAACCTCTTTTGATTGAATACGACGGTAAGCATTACGTCTCGGTATATGGTGCAATAAAGCTGAAACCTGCGAAATATATGGTTAAGGTTGACGAGGGGGCGTTGAGGTTCATAATGAATGGAGCGGACGTTATGAAGCCGGGAATAGTTTACGCTGATGAAAGAATAATGGAGGGGGACTTCGTTTATGTTACTGTGGAGGGAAAGGAGAGCCCTATAGCAGTTGGAATCGCTCTGTGCAGCGGGAAAGAGATGAGAGAAGGAAAGGGAAAGGCTGTAAAAAATCTGCATCACTTGAAAGACAAAATCTGGAAACACTTTTATGGGTAAATTTAAAATTTTCAGCGATTACGTCTCTTATGGCTCTTGGGTTTGTGCTGATAAAGGTCTCACCGGGGAAGGAGAGAAGGGTTTACGATACCCTCGCAGGACTGGAAGAGGTTGAGGAACTGTACCCCTTATTCGGCGAGTATGATCTCATTGCAAAAATTGTCGTTAGAGACTTTGAGGAACTCAGCGATGTTGTTGTCAACAAGATTAGATCAATTGACGGTGTCGTGGAGACGAAAACTCTGACAGGGGCGAAATTCTGATGTTGAAGGGTCTGAGGATAATCGCGGAGAACAAGATAGGAGTCTTGAGGGATTTGACTGCCATTATCGCTGAAGAAGGTGGAAACATAACCTTTGCCCAGACTTTCCTAATCAAGCATGGGGAGTATGCAGGCAAAGCTTTGATCTACTTTGAAATTGAAGATGGAAATTACGAGAAAATGCTTTCAAGAATAAAAGAGCTCGATTCTGTTCTTGAAATTGAGGAAGAGGAGCCATTCGAGAGGGTCTTTGGCAAGAGGGTTATAATATTGGGTGGTGGAGCTTTGGTTTCTCAGGTTGCAATAGGCGCGATAAGCGAGGCAGATAGGCACAATTTGAGAGGGGAGAGAATTAGTGTTGACACGATGCCGGTGGTTGGAGAAGAGGAGATAGCCGAGGCTGTTAAAGCTGTATCGAGACTTCACAGGGCAGAAGTACTTGTGCTTGCAGGTGGAATAATGGGTGGGAAAATAACAGAGGAAGTTAAGAAGCTTAAAAAGAGTGGAATAAGTGTTATCTCTCTCAGCATGTTCGGTAGCGTGCCGCATGTAAGCGATATTGTCATCAGCGACCCAGTTATGGCGGGAACACTTGCAGTTATGCACATAAGCGAGAAGGCGAAGTTTGACATTGACAGGGTAAAGGGGAGGAGGATTTAGGCGATAACTTTTCCAACGATCTCCCACCACTTCTTATTGTTAATACACCCCGGATCAGGCTTAAGATAGTCTCCGAAGTAGTTATAGGCTCTTGCCCTGCAACCACCGCAAACATATCTAAACCCACATCTCCCGCATCCCTCAAGAATGTCCTTGTCCCTCAAGTCTTCGAAAACTGGACTGTGGAGCCACAAGTCTTCGAGATCATCCTCCCTCACGTTTCCAAGCTTCAGCGGGAAGAAGACGCATGGCTGCACATCTCCATTTGCTTTTATTGCAAAGTAGAACCTTCCTGCTCCGCAACCGCCAATGAACTCGGCCAGCTGTCTCAACCTTTCACCAGCGTTTACATTGTAGAAATGCGTTGGCATTATGCTCCCATGACACTGCAGAGCTACACGGGCAAACTGGGGAGCAGTTGAGAGCAGAGAGATGTTCGAGTTGTAGTTCTTTTCATACAACCACCTAAGCAGCTCCTCCCTTTGTTCGGGTGTGATTTCCGCCTCAAGCATCTCTCTCCCTCTCCCAGTGGGGATAAAGTTATAATGCATGAACCAGTCCACTCCAAGCTTCTCACAAAGCTCCACAACAGCAGGAACATCGTGATAGTTGTATCTGGTTACAGTCATAGACACGTTCACGAACAAACCAGCCTTCACAGCATTCTTTATCCCCTCAACTGTCCTGTCAAAACATCCGTTTATACCTCTGAATCTCTCATGTGTCTCCTTCAACCCATCAAGGCTTATCTGTGCATAGCTCACACCGCTCTCCCTCATCTTTTTTGCCATCTCTTCCGTGATCAGCGTCCCATTTGTTGCAATCGCCACGTAGATACCTTTATCAGCAGCATACATTGTCAGATCAAAAATATCTCTTCTCACAAGTGGTTCTCCACCCGAAAAGGCGATAATTGTTACACCGAGTTTATTCAGCCGATCAATAACGTCCAAAGCCTCTTCAGTCGTTAGCTCATCCTCCAAAGCCTTTCCCGCTGTTGCGTAGCAGTGCTTGCATCGAAGATTGCATGCATACGTTACATCCCACACAACTTGAAAGGGCGCTCCGGGAACGAAGGGTTTTCTCACGCCAAAGTGGGCTATCCCCTTTATCACGCTCGCCAAACCTTTTCTCCAGTATGGATCACCAAACTTCTCTTTAAGCTCCTCGAAGGTGACACTGAAAGCTTCAGCCCCTCTATTCAAGATTGGTTTGACAGTTTTGGCAGCAAGTTTGCACTTCCAGCAGGCATCTTCGCGATAACCTAAAGCCAATTCGAGTGCAACCTCAAGTCTGTTCTTTCCACAACTTTCACAGTAGTTAGAGATAAGTTTGAGGGTATTTTTCGTTAAGGGATTGTTTGCAATCTCGGCAAAAAGTCTCACCCCATCCATCCCTACCCACCCCCATGTTACTACGTGTCAGGATATATAGGTGTTACGCAAAATTTATTCCTATGTAGGAACATATTAATTCAGATATTATTAAATATCTGCAGCAGGGGGAGGAGAGCATGAAGAACCCGCTATCAGAGATCATGGAAATCGTGGAAAGAGTGAAATTCAAGCCATCAGACATCAGAATATACGCCCTGCTGCTTGAAAAGGGCGAGATGAGGGTAAGCGAGATAGCAAAAGAACTTGAACTTTCAACAAGATTCGTAAGGGACAGACTTAAAGTTCTCGTAAAAAAAGAAGTTGTAAAAAAGAAGCTCGTCGAAAGGGGTTGGGTTGGATACGTTTATACTGCCGAAAAACCATCCAGAGTTGTTGAGAAGCTAAAAACGGGAATAATTGGGGAGTTCGAGAAGCTTGAAAGGGCATTTCTGGATTGATCAAAATTTTACAAACACAGCAAAACCCTCTCCCACCCTCTCAACTCTTTCAATTCTGCACCCCATAATTCTGGAACTTCCATCGCAGATTGTCGGAGACTTTGACCCCCCGATAACCATTGGCGCAAAATAAATTCTCATCTCGTCCACCAATCCGCCTGAGACGAGGGATGAAATCAGCGTTCCACCTCCCTCGACCATTACTCTTCTGACGCCCCTTGAAAAGAGATGTTCCAGCAATCTACTGAGATCAACCTTTTCCTCACCAAAGACAGCCACTTCAGCACGCTGTGAGACCCTTCTTATCCTTTCCTCATCGGCAGCTTTGGAAACAGCAACAAGTGTTTTAGCCTCGTCGTTCAGAACTTTCGAACTCAACGGCACTCTGCACCTGCTATCAACTACAACTCTGAGTGGATTCTCATCCTTCTTTTCTTCCAGCCTTCTCTTTCTCAAATCCCTGCTCTTCACGGTCAGCCTTGGATCATCTGCAAGGACTGTCCCTATCCCAACCATGATAGCATCTGACTCAGCCCTTAACTCATCCACAATCCTCAAATCCTCATCACACGAAATTCTAAGCTGCCTTCTACTCTCATCGCTAATCTTCCCGTCAAGACTTGCTGCAACGTTGACAAAAACAAAAGGTTTCTGCAGAAATCTCACCCCTTAAAGTAGGGTTCTCTCTCCCCAACAACCCTTGCAATCGCATTCATTAGCTCTTCTCCATGCAAAACGTTAATGTCAACCACCGAATCCCTCAGGAGACAGGGCTTGAGCTTACCGTCTGAGGTAACTCTCATTCTGTTACAGTGCATGCAGAAGACGCTGTTGTCGAGCGGCTTTACGAACTCTATAACTCCTGATGGTGTAAAATACTGTGTCCTCCTGTGCATTGCCCTCACTCTCGTTTGTGTTGCTATCTTCGAGTACTTCCTTTCGAGAGTGGAGATGTCGAAGTAATAATTCTCAAAACCTGGAAACGGAATCAACTCTATAAGCTGCAGTATCGCTTTAATATCCTCTCCATTGAAGGAATTCGTGAATTTCAGCAGATCATCAACTTCATTCTCATTTATTCCTTTCATTACAATCATGTTTACCTTTACCGGCGTTAGATTTGCGTCACATGCTGCAGAGATGCCTGCTATTACTTTCTCAACGTCTCCAACTTTCGTTATGAATTTATACTTCTCTGGATCGAGTGTGTCGAGGCTCACATTTACTCTGCTTAAACCGCACTCCTTTAACTCTTCAGCATAATCTTCGAGCAATACGCCATTGGTCGTCATGGAAATTTCATCAAAAGCTGGCAGTTCCTGTATTATGTCGAGTATATCCTTGCGGAGAAGTGGTTCTCCTCCTGTAATCTTCAGCTTCTTAACTCCAAGCTTATAGAAGGCTTCCGCAATCTCGATTATTCTGTCGGCGGGCATCTCTTCTCCCGGATTCTTCTCGCCCTCTTTATGGCAGTAGAAACACCTGAGATTGCATCTGTTTGTCACCGCAATTCTCAGATTCGTTACAGCCCTTCCAAACCTATCTCTGAGCATAATTTTCCGGCCCTCTCCAAGTCATCTTTTGTGTTTATGTTGAAAAATGAAATCAGCTCTTTATCAAATTTTCTCAGGTTTTCAACTGGGTAATAAACAACTTCAAGATTCCTAAGGGGAGCCAGAATCATCCTTTCCCCCGATTTTATAGCTTTTTCGATCTCAACTACGGCAGTTCTTGAATAATATGCCAGAAGTGGCTCGGGAAATTTATGTTTTGGAAGTAATGCATCACAGCCACTCTCGATACCCTTTTCATAAATGTGCTCCAAGACCTTTCTCTTTACAAAGGGCATATCAATGGCTGTAACGACGCAATCGCCAAAATAGTTCAATGCAGCATGAATTCCGGCTATTGACCCCACATTTTTGAATGCATCTGCAATGAACTTACCCTCATACTGCTGTGAAAGCCAACTCACCTGCCTTTCATCCCTGCAAACAAAAACTGTTTCGTAGTCACTGTACTTCTCGATGGCTATCTCGATTAGTTTTTTTCCGCAAAGCCTTATTTCTGTTTTCTCCATTCCTATTCTTCTCCCTATCCCACCCACAAGTACAGCTATCCTCACTTCAATCCCTTTTTAGATAACATGTTGGGCTTCCGCCCTTAAACACTCCAACCGAAATAAGATTGGAGGGATAGCATGGGCGGAAGCCGTGTATACGTAGGTGTGGACGTACATAAGAATTTCTCCTTTGTATGCGTTATGAAAGAGAGCGGAGAAGTAATCCTGGAAAAGAAAGTAAGAACAGAAGAGCTTGAAAAACTCCTTGAGGATATAGAGAACAAAACAATCATATTGGAGCCAACAACAACAGCCATAAAACTTGCAAGAAAGCTCAGAAAGAACAATGAAATCCTTCTCTCCCACCCGTACAAAACAAAGCTTATAGCAGAATCTAAGAAGAAAACAGACAAAGTTGATGCAAGGGTTTTAGCAGATCTAGCAAGAACTAACTTCTTACCAACTGCATACCTTCCACCGGATGAAATAATGGAGCTGAGGGAGATAATAAGGGAAAGAATTAGACTGAAAAAGCTTTCAACTTCGATAAAGAACAGAATCCATTCAATCCTTGCAAAGAATGGAATAAAGTACGATAGAAATCTATTCACCTCAGAAGGAAGGGAATTCCTTTATTCATTAAACAACGAATGGATTAACCGTTATCTGAGAATCCTTTCATCAATCGAGAATGAAATAAAAGAAATAGACAGAGAAATAAGGCAGAAGTGCTTGGAAAATGAGGAAACCATGCTTCTAACAACTATCCCGGGAATAGGATTTTTCTCAGCCCTGCTAATCTACGCAGAAATAGGAGATGTAAAGCGTTTCCCAAACTCAAAGAAGCTCTGCAGTTATGCGGGATTAGTTCCCTCAGTAAGACAATCTGGAAACAAAGTTATTACGGGAAAGATAACAAAGGAAGGGAACAAACTTCTCAGGTGGGTTCTTGTTCAGTGTGCCTTTGTAGCAATAAGGAACGACGAGAAATTCAGAAATTTCTATGAAAGGATAAAACAGAGAAAAGGACCTCAGAAAGCCATAGTTGCAACAGCGAGAAAGCTTTTAACAGTCGTATATGCAGTACTAAGGGATAAAAAGCCTTATATAAGTTACACCCCTACAACATACGGTGAGGAGTTTACCCCGGTAACTAACTGGGCTTAGGTTTTAGTCTAAAGCCCGACGTTTAGATTGGGGAGAATTCCTCACCGAACGACTCGTTAAAGTGGGCTTTGAAGCCCGGATGGGAGTGTGTCGAGATCCATAGGTATGGAACTTGGCGGAAGCCCACATGGGAGTTAGCTATTTATTACACTTTCCAGAGTGTTGGTCATGGACGTCATTGAAGAACTGAGGACTTACAGAGAAAAGGATATCCCCTATTCGAGAGTGTTAAGCTCGATGTGCACAGTCCCACACCCGGTAGCTCTCAAAGCTCATAAGATGTTTGTTGAGACCAACCTCGGTGATCCGGGAATATTTGTGGGTACGGTTGAGCTTGAAAAGAAGCTGATGACGATGATTGGCAAAATTCTGCACTGCAAAACTCCTGCAGGTTACATATGCTCTGGAGGAACTGAGGCAAACATTCAGGGGATAAGGGCAGCGAGGAACATTCAGAGGAGGCAAAGAAGAGGGAATTTGAACATTGTTATCCCAAAAACAGCTCATTTCTCATTCGAGAAGATAGGAGACATTCTTGGAGTAGAGATAAGAAGGGCAGGAGTTGATGGAGAGTATAGGGTTGATGTTGCTGAGGTGGAGAGGCTCATTGATGACTCAACAATCGCCATCGTCGGGATTGCCGGTACGACAGAACTTGGACAGATTGATCCCATTGTTGAACTCTCAAAGCTTGCCGATGAGAGAGAAGTGGAGTTGCACGTTGATGCTGCTTTTGGTGGCCTTGTAATTCCCTTCATGAACAATCCCTATCCCTTTGACTTCCAGAACCGGGGAGTTTCGTCAATCACCATTGACCCTCACAAGATGGGGATGGCAACGATCCCGGCGGGTGGTATAATCTTCAGGGACGAGAGATATTTGAGAGCTCTTGAAGTTGAAACACCCTACCTCACCTCTAAAACCCAGTTCACACTCACCGGAACAAGACCTGGGACTGGTGTGGCTTCGGCTTATGCAGTTCTTAAACATCTCGGTTTTGAGGGCATGAAGAAGGTTGTTGATAGCTGCATGAAGAACACGAAAATTCTCGTGGAGGAAATGCGCTCTCTGGGTTTCGAGCCGATTATTGAGCCTGTGATGAACGTTGCTTCTTTTTTCACAGAGAAAGCTGAAAGGATAAAGGATGAACTTTACAGGAAAAAATGGGTTATATCAACAATTCGAGAACCAAGAGCCATAAGATTCGTTATAATGCCGCACGTGACAGATGAGGTCATCAAGGAATTTATATCTGATTTCAGAAAAGTTGTTGGCAAGATTAATTAGAGGTGGTAGAATGGAGGTTAGGCTTGTTGTTGATGGGGAAGATATAGAGATGAACGAGTTTGTGACAAAGGTCTTTGGCAGGGTGATCGAGGCCCTTGTTTCAACACTTAAGGGTGTCAACGAGGACTGGGATATCGTGAAGATCGAGGTAGTCAGGTGACCTCTTTGCCTATTAGAGAATGCGCCCGTATCTCAAAATACGTTCCGGGAAAAAGTGTTGAGGAAGTCAAAAGAATGTACGGGTTAGAAAGGGTTGTAAAGCTGGCTTCAAACGAGAACCCCTACGGGGCGAGTCCGAAAGCGATTGAGGCTTTTAAAAGTTACAGCGATCTTCACATTTACCCTGACCCAGAATATCGGAAGCTGAGAGAGAAGATTTCCGAATATACGGGCTGGGAATTGGACAGAGTCGTTGTCGCAGCGGGTGTTGATGGTGTTCTTGAGACTCTGTTCAGACTGCTGATAGATGAGGGTGATGAGGTAGTGATACCCATCCCGACCTTTCCCTATTACCACAACCTCACGAAGATGCACTGTGGAAGGGAAGTTCTCGTGAAAAGGTCGAGTGACGGATACAGTATTGACGACAGTATATTTGATGCCATTTCGGAAAAAACGAAGCTTGTAATAATTTGCAGCCCAAACAATCCGACAGGTAACGTCGAATCAGAAAAGCTCGTGAGAGAGATTGCTGAAAGCACCAAGGGAGTGGTTTTCCTTGATGAAGCCTACATTGAGTTTGCCGACAAAATTATTGACGTGGATTTGGATAACATCGTGATAGCAAGGACTTTCTCAAAGGCCTTTGGACTCGCAAACTTGAGAATAGGATACGCTCTGCTACCAGAGTGGTTAGTTGATCCATTCAAAGCCGCTTCAACCCCTTTCCCCATCTCAACCCCGGCAGAGAGGGCAGCAATTGCTGCACTTGAGGATATCAAATGGATGCTCGACTGCGTTGAAAGGATAAGAGCAGAGAGAGAAAGGGTTTACAAAGAAATACGGAAGTTTGTTGAGGTAAATCCCTCTCAAGCGAACTTCCTCTTTTTCAGAAGTCCGATTAATAATCTCGCCGAGGAACTTTTAAAGAGGGGGATCATAGTGAGGGACTGCAGCAGTTTTATCGGATGCGATAGCCATATCAGAGTCAGTATTGGAAAGCCAGATGAGAACGATATGTTTCTCAAAGCACTGAAGGAGGTTTTGGGTTGAAAAGGATGATTGCTCTCACAGGCACTCCCGGAACAGGAAAAACGGCTGTTGTGGATGTTTTGAGGAGAAAAGGATACAGAATTACTTCAGTTGTTGAACTTGCGAGACTCCACAATTGCATTCTCGATGAGGATGATGAAGTAGTTGTTGATGTGGAAAAGCTCTCCAAGTTCAAATTTGATGGAATTGTTGAAGGTCACCTCTCTCACCTCCTCTCTCCCGATCTGTCCATCGTGCTGAGGTGCAATCCGGTCGTCTTGAAGGAAAGGCTATCAGGAAGAGGATGGGGTGAGGAAAAGGTAATGGAGAACGTTGAGGCGGAGTTACTCGATGTAATACTTGTTGAGGCGCTGGAGAAATGTGAGGATGTTTATGAAATAGACACGACTAACCTCAGTGTAAGGAAAGTCGCGGAGATCGTTGAGAGGATCATATCTGGAGAGGGAGAAAGATATAAGCCGGGAAAAATAGACTGGTTGTCTGAGCTTGAAGACAGGCTTGAAGACGTTGTGAGGTTTTAGAGTATGAAGGAAGGTTTTGCCAAGATAGAATGGGCAGAGAGACACATGAAGGTTCTGGCAAAGATCAGAGAGAAATTCAGAGCAGAGAGACCTCTTGAGGGTTTGACGGTTGGAATGGCTCTGCACGTGGAGGCAAAAACTGCAGTGCTCGTCAAAACACTCATAGATGGTGGGGCAGAGGTGGTGATCACGGGCTGCAACCCGATGAGCACACAGGATGATGTGGCTGAGGCTTTGAGGGAAATGGGCATTGCCTGCTTTGCCAAGCGTGGAATGTGTGTGGAGGAATACTACGATGCCCTGAGGAGAGTTATAAAGGCAGAGCCGGACATAGTTATAGACGATGGTGCAGATTTGATCTTCCTTCTACATGGAGAGATGAAGGACTACGCGAAAAAGGTTAAGGGAGCGAGTGAGGAGACAACAACAGGAGTTATAAGGCTAAGAGCGATGGAAAGGGAGGGTGTGCTTCTTTTTCCTGTTATAGCCGTCAACGATGCCTACACAAAATATTTATTTGACAATCGTTACGGCACAGGGCAGTCAGCGATTGATGGAGTGCTGAGAGCCACAAATATGCTAATTGCCGGTAAAAACGTCGTTGTTGCCGGTTACGGCTGGTGTGGAAGGGGAATCGCCATCAGGGCGAAGGGGATGGGTGCAAATGTGACAATCACAGAGGTTGACGAGATTAGGGCACTTGAAGCTGTAATGGATGGCTTCAGGGTTACGACGATGGATAAAGCTGCAGAATACGGGGACATCTTCATCACTGCAACCGGGAACAGAGATATTATTAGAGAAGAGCACATCAGGAAGATGAAAGATGGGGCAATTCTGGCAAATGCAGGACACTTCAACGTGGAGATAGACATCAATGCCCTCGAAAGAATGGCAAAGGCAAAGAGAGAGGTGAGGAAATACGTTACAGAGTACGATCTCGGCGATAAGAAGGTATACCTGCTGGCAGAGGGGAGACTCGTCAACCTCGTTGCAGCAGACGGGCATCCGATAGAGGTTATGGATATGAGCTTCTCCAATCAGGCTCTTGCAGCTAAATACATTGCAGAGAACTGGAAAAAGCTGGAAAGGAAAGTTTACAGGATGCCAGACGAGCTTGACAGAGAGGTCGCGATGATGAAGCTCGAATCCATGGGAATCAAGATTGATGAGCTTACGGAAGAGCAGATAAAATATCTCAGCGACTGGAGGTGCGGAACTTGATCTGGACCTACAAAGCTTTGAACAATCCTGCTGCGAGGAAAAAGTGGCTCTATTTTGTCCTCTTTATACTCCTCGTGGGCTTTGGATACGCTGCATTCAGAGCGCTCACTGGGGATATATCAGGAAGGCTGTTGATTGCCACAACGCTATTCACACTCTTCGTGAGTCTGTATACAATCATAACCCTCGGAAAGCCAAGGCACTACTACATTGAGGAAGATCATGTCTACTACAAACCCTTCAAAACCAATCTGAAGAAAATAGAAGGATTTGAAGTTGACGAAAGCAAAATGCTGATCAAACTTAAAGGTGCAGGCTTATTCTCTGTCAGAACACTATATTTTGAAAATCTTGACGACCTCAGACAGGTAGAGCGAAAGCTTAAAAGAATTGCTGGGAAAATATAAAAAATTTTTTCGTTAAAATTTTATTTGAGTTGGCAAACAAAGCTTATGGTTTCACTTTCCACCTGCATGCAGTGCGCTCTTTGCAGTTCATCGTGCAGCATGCGTTACAACATGAACATTAGGAAGCTAATCGCCCATTATCTCGGCAAGCGGAATGAATTCTGGAGCGATGAACTCTGGAACTGCACCACCTGCCATGTCTGTCAGGATAGATGTCCGAGAGGGATTCCAATAACGGACTTGATCATTGAGGCGAGGAGCAGAACAATTGAGAGTGGGAGAGTGCCGTCTGACGTAAGGGAAATGCTTGAAAGTATACAGAAATTCGCCAACCCCTTCGGGGTTGGTAAGGCGAAGAAAAGAGAATGGCACAGAAACAGGTTTAAGTTTGCTGACGATGGGGATTTTGAGTATCTTTACTTTGCCGGTTGTGGCGTTGTTGACGAAAGGGTTGGAGAAGTTGCAAGAAAAACCGCTGAACTTTTAGAGGCTGCTGACGTTAATTTTGCAATTCTGAGGGAGGAAGGGTGCTGCGGTAATGACGTAAAGGCTGTAGGCGAGGAGGGGCTTTTTGAGATGCTGAGAGAAGAGAACATGGCTGTGTTTGAGGAATATGGTGTGGATAAACTGATTGTGTCCTCACCCCACTGCTACAACGTCTTCAAAAATGACTATGATGGGATAAAGGTATATCACGTCTCGGAAATCTTTGAAAAAGCCATTGAAGACGCAAGACTGAGGTTTAGAAGCGTTCTTGAGCTGAGAGTCACATTCCACGATCCGTGCTATCTTGGGAGATACAATGGGATTTACGATTCGCCGAGAGAGGTTTTAAAGGCAATTCCCGGCATAGAGCTGGTTGAGATGTCAAGGAACCGCGAAAATGCTCTCTGCTGCGGGGCTGGAGGGGGAAATGTAGTGAGAGATGTTGAGTTTCGACCTTCCCTGATGAGGGTGGATGAAGCTGAGATAACTGCTGCTGACGTTCTCGCAGTCTCATGCCCCTTCTGCCTCATGATGCTTGAGGATGCTGTAAAGGTTAAGAAAGTCGAGATTAAAGTTTTGGATGTTGCCGAGCTTTTGTATGAAGCAGTTTTTGGTGCTTAATAATTCACATACTGCAAACTTTTTTATTCTAAGCAAATTAAAGTAAGATGTGTTTGGATACCACGAATTGTCAGAGTTCTCCACTAAAATTGGAAAATTTTCAATCAGAGTTGAGAAGAATGGGAATTTTTACAGATATGTGAGGGAAAATGGTGGAAGAAAGGAGAAGAACATCTTCACAGGCTCCGGAAGATTGATCATAAATCCAGTTGAACCGGTAAACTTGCCAAAGGAAATTACAAACTTTCTACAAATTAAGTTTGATAAGAAGTTCATGGCCGAACCGAAATCTTCGACTGAAGTGTACTTGACCTTCCCGATCGAGATTGCGATTTTTGTCGCCGCCAAGAGGAGTGTAGGCCTCATAGACGTTTTCTCACTTAACAAGCCGAAGTTCACACTCTATGGCGATCCAAGAACGGGGATAATTTGCAGATATTGGGAGAGTGAACTATACACTGACGTTCCGGAAGTGGACAAATACAGAGAGGGTGTTATGAAGCTCAGAATCACAAACAGTGATGATGACTGGGTTGATGTAAGCAGCATCGTTCTGGACGTCTATGGAATGAAGATATACTACGATGATGAGATGGTTTACTCAGCAGCTTCAATGAACGTAACCTCCCCCAAAGTTGCCGAAACGAGGTTCATAGAGCGTCCCCTGAGAGATAAGATGAAAAAGGCTCTGGAGCTTTACGTTGCAAGAAGAATTGCTGTAACAGGGAGCAAATTCGTCATGGAGTGGGGACTATGATAGACGTGCTGGGTTACAGACTTTATCAGGATGTGACACTCTACGATGTTCTTTTCGTAATCGTTGTGATGGTTGTAGCCACCATTATAGCCAAGCTGGTGACCACCAATTTACGGAGGACTTTGATAGACAAGATGAAAAGGGATCAGCTTGAGCTGATGCTTAAAATCATTTATTTCGGTATAATCACCGTAGCCTTCATAGGGGTTCTACCCGCTCTCGGTCTGGAGTTGTCAGGTTTACTGGTTGCTGGCGGTATTGTGGGCATAGTCATAGGTTTTGCCAGCCAGAGTGTTGTTGCAAACCTCGTTTCCGGGATTTTTCTGATCTCAGAGAAACCCATAAAGATTGGAGATCAGATCAACATTGACGGTGTGGCAGGCTTTGTTGAAGATGTGAACATTCTCTCCACCATCATCCGAACCTACGATGGTTTGTATGTCAGAATTCCTAACGAAAAGGTCTTCACATCCAACATCACGAATTACGTCGCTCACGTTGCAAGAAGGTTTGAGTACGTGGTGGGAATAAAATACAGCGACGATGCTGAAAAGGCAATTGAAATCATAAAGAAGTTGATTGAGGAGCATCCCTTTGCCCTTAAAAATCCTGAACCGCAGGTTTTTGTTGACAATCTGGGAGACAGCAGTGTAAATATTGTTGTGAGAATATGGGCGCCATCAACAGAGTGGTACAATGTTAAAATGGAGTTGCTGTGGAAGATAAAGACTGAGCTTGAGAAGAATGGTATTGAAATTCCATTCCCACAGAGGGTTGTTTGGTTTGCGAACGAGCTGAAGGCGGATATAGATGAAGGTAAGGAAGAGAGACGGCAGAGTTGAGGAGTTCAGCAAAGCCAAAATAGTCAGAACTTGTTTGAGGGCAGGAGCAAGCAAAAGGGTTGCTGAGAAGGTTGCAGAGGAAGTGGAGAGGAGGATATATGATGGGATAAGCACTGATGAAGTTCTTGAACTCGTAATTGAGTTTTTGCTGAAGCATGAGTATACCAAAGCGGCAAGATACGACTTGAAACGTTCCCTTCTTCGCCTTGGACCGACAGGTTTTGGATTTGAGAAATTCGTGGCAAGATTGCTTGAAGAGTATGGATACAGAACGGAGACAAACGTTGTCGTGGAGGGCAGATGCGTAAATCAGGAAATTGATGTTGTCGCTGAGAATGAGAGGGGAAGATACATGGTGGAGTGCAAGTTCCACAATGTGCCAATTTACACCGGACTGAAGGAGACAATGTATACATACGCCAGATTTCTTGATGTCAAGGATGTGGGAGGGTTTATTCAGCCATGGATTTTTACGAACACAAAGTTTTCTGGTGATGCAAAAAGATATGCCGCATGCATGGGGATAAAGCTGACTGGCTGGAATTACCCTGAGAATGAGAGTATTGAGGTGATGCTTGAGAGTAAAGGTCTGTATCCCATCACGATTTTGAGAATAGATAAAGAAACGCTGAATGTTGTCGTGAGTGCTGGATTAGTCTTCTGCAGGGATGTGATAAAGGTTGGCGAATCTAATTTGAGGAAAGAGCTGGGACTAAGCAAAGACGAGGCGAGAAGACTTGTAGAGGAAGCAAAAAAAGTAATCATTTAACGAGCAATACCGGCTTCCTTGAGTTCACCAGCACTTGCTCCGTAGTTTCCCTTAAAATTCGTCTTCCCTCTATCTCAACCACACCGCAACCCATTACTATCATGTCTGCGTTCAGCTCTTCCGCAACGTCAACAATGTCCTCAGCGGGTGTCTTACCTCTGATGAGCATCCTTTTCGAGGCCTTTACACCACTTTTCTCAGCTATTTCCACTGCCTTCTCCAGCAGTCTTTCCCCCCTTCGTATGTCCTCAAGAGTCGTTTTGTTTCCTCCAAACAAGGAATGAACGACAACTATTTCTTCACCACTGTCTTTTGCCATCTCTATAGCCTTTTTCAAAGCTCTAAATCCCAAGTTCTCATCAGCAACCGGAACAACGATCATGTAAGTACCTCCATCTCTACTATCTCTCCCCTCTTTATCCCGTAAATCCTGTCCACAATGTCTTTAACGTGAGTTGCATTCGACTCTGCCATTAAAACCGAAATTCCCTCTTCCTTGAGCTCTAAAATGCCAGAAGCGAGCCTTGATCTCACTACTGGAGCCAGACCCTCTAAAGGCTCATCAAGAAGAATCAGTCTCGGGTCTGCTGCCAAAGCCCTCGCAACGGCAACCATCTTCTGCTGTCCACCACTAAGCGTCATTGCAAGACGGTGAGTCTGATCTTTGAGTTCAGGAAAGATTCTGAAGACTCTTCGCTTCACCTCTTCTTCATCCACCCCCAGCATCCTTGCAGGGAAGAGGATGTTGTCTATAACGGTGAAATCCGGATAAAGCCTTCTATCCTCAGGCGCATAGCCTATGCCAAGTCTGAACCTTTCGTGTGCCTTCATCGAAGTTATATCTTTGCCTTTAAAAACGATTCTCCCCGAAATCACAGGCAGAATCCCCATTATACTCCTCATCGTCGTTGTCTTTCCAGCCCCATTTGGACCGACAATACAAACGATCTCAGCTTCATCCACTTCCATTGAAAGGTCCCTCAAAACTGGAACCTTTGCGATATTCACGTTTATCTTGTCAAGCTTAAGCATAAAACCACCTCAATCTCCAATTAAAATCCTTCTGACCTCTTCATCTTCCAGAACTTCCTTTCCTCCCTCTTTCAGGATTTTACCATCGTGCATGACCAGTATTCTGTCTGAATACTCTGCAACAATGTCCATGTCGTGCTCAACAATCACGGCGGCAATTTTCCTCTCCTTCAAAACCTCTGCTATTGTCCCCATGACTTGATCCCTCTCCTCCAAGCTTATTCCAGAGGTAGGTTCATCCAGCAAAACGAGTCTTGGTTGTAAGGCGAGAGCCATTGCCACATCAAGCAGCTTTCTGTGTCCATGGGGAAGCTCAGCAACAAGTTTAAGAGGGATTGAGAAGATTTTAAGTAATTCCATTGCCTCCTTCCTCGCCCCCTCAAATTTGTCAACAGTTCTATGAAATATCCTTGAGTGCCCGTTTCTCGACAAAATGGAGACTAAAATATTGTCTAAGGAGCTTAAAAACTCATAGACCATCGGTATCTGGAAACTTCTACCAATTCCAAGTTTTACTCTCTGATGAGCAGGTAGCTTTGTTATATTTCTCCCCTCAAAGTATATCACTCCAGAATCAGGTAGTAAAGCTCCTGAAATGAGGTTTACAAGGGTTGTTTTCCCACTTCCATTGGGGCCGACAACTGATACAAACTCTCCATCCTTGATCTCCAACGAAACACCGTCAACTGCATGAACTTCACCGAAATATTTCTTAAGACCCTCAGCCTTTAAAATCCCCATGTTATCACCTATCGTCTCCATAACAATCTCCTTTCAATCTCACCCATTATTCCAAGCGGAACGAATAGCACAATTCCGATTATTATTATTCCAGCCACCATATACCAGTAAATCAGCGCAGATGACACGAAGGCTTTGAGATACGTGAAAACAAAGGCTCCCACAACAGGGCCGGTAAAGCTCGTGAATCCTCCAAGTATAGTCATTGCAACCAACTCTCCCGATCTTGTCAACCCAAGAACGTCATCAGGAGATATCTGTCCGAGGAAGAGAGCATAGAGAGCCCCTGCCATCCCCGTGAACACTCCAGAGACGATGAAAGACCCAAGCCTGTATTTGGTTATAGATATTCCCGCAAACCTCGCTCTCATCTCACTATCTCTTATGGCCTGCAATGTTAGGCCAAATGGGGATTTCAGGATTATTCTCAGAGTCAGCATGCTTGCAAAGAAGAACACAAGGATGAGGTAGTAAAACTCCGTCACTGAAGCTATTTCTTTACCAAAGAGGTAGGTGTCATAAATCCTGATTCCATCATCACCACCTGTTATTGGCCTCAGTTTATGGGCAAGAGCGTAGAAAAGCGATGCTAAAGCAATTGTAAGCATCGTGAAGTAAATCCTCGTATGTCGGACGCAGATGAAGCCCACCATAACTGCAACAACAAAGGATGTGGCTATGCTTGCTGGAAACAGTATTTCGATAGCTGTTATGTCGTAGTGCTTGATTAAAAGCCCGACGGTGTATGCCCCTGTACCGAAAAAGAGGGCGTTACCGAAGGACAGCAGCCCGGTGTAGCCGAGAAGGACATTTAAAGCCAGTGCTGAGATGCCAAAGAGCAATGCCAGTCCTGTCAGGTAGGTAGGATACTCCCCTACAAAGGGCACGATGAAGAGCAGAATCGCTATCACAGCGTAAAGTATTCTGAAGTCTCTCAATGTTCAACACCTCCGAACAATCCGCTTGGTTTCACTATAAGCACGGCAATCATGATGACGTAAACGATTGCAAGCTCTATTGCGGGAAACATAGATATTCCGAAGGACCTGACAAGGCCAATAAGAAGAGAAGCAACAAGAGCTCCTTTTATGCTCCCTAAACCTCCAACAACAACCACAACGAGGCCGATAATGAGCATATCAATGTCCAGCCCGATCCATGCTCCAGTGACGGGAAGCATCAACCCACCACCAAACCCTGCAAGGAAACAACCGAGGAAGAATGTCAGAGCGTAAACTCTGTTAACGTTCACACCAAAGGAGCTTGTGACTTCCTTGTCAAAGGATGTGGCCCTTATTATCATTCCAACCTTAGTTCTGAAGAGCAGATACCACAGTACAACTGCGAGAATGGCAGCAATGGCTATCAAATAGATGTTGTAGAGAGGCATTGTGTAGCCCGCTATGGAAACAGTCCCAAGCCTAAAAGTGATAGTCGGGTCAGAGATTGGCATTGTGCCCCAGCCTATTCTGAATACGTCAATGAAGACGAAGATCATGCCATAGGTCATTAAAAGTTCGAAAAGCTCTCCCCTACCATAAACTCTACTCAGCAAGCCTCTTTCAAAGGCCATTCCAACGCATCCAGCCAAGGCACCTGCTATGAATGGAGAAGCAAGGTAAAGGATCGTATCCTGAGAAAACCTTGTTATTGAGTAGGCAATGTATATCCCCAGCAGATAGAAGCTTCCGTGAGAAAAGTTGACGACTCTGAGAATTCCAAAGATTATCGTTAGCCCAGTTGCCACCAAAAAAAGGATGGAAGCGAAAATCAAACCATTAATTATCTGGGGGATCATTCTACCACATCACCATGTGGCCACCCAGTCTGTTCCCTTCGTAAAAGCTGGTGGTTCGTGCTTTTCCGGAGGCAGTATTAGCTTGTTGTTCGGGTCGAAGATGTAGGCAAATTCTACGCCTTCAAAAAAGCCCAAGGTATCTTTGACACATACTCCACACTCGACTGGCCAGAGAACCCTGTGATCCTCCCCCCTCATGATACCCTCCCCAAAGGGGGTCGGTATCTTGTCGAGGTTCTCCATGGCATCTCTTATTTCATCCCTTGTTGGAAACTCTCCCTTCTCCTCGTAGGCCTTCTCGACCGCAGCCTTTAAGGTGTAGAAAGCTGTAATTGCATCTGATATCCCTCCAACCTGCGCCCAGCCGTAGGTCTTGTAGTGCCAGATGATAAATTTCCTGTACTCTGCATAATCTATCAAACCCTGATTCCCCTGTTGTGGGTGTCCATAAACAGGAATTTCCCTCTTTATTGATGGATAGAAATCCCAGTATCCACAAAGTATCGTGTTTCCACCGGTCCCCTTCAGCAAACCGTAGGGGATTAGCTGATCTACAAATCGCGTGAAATCAGTCCCCCAGAGGCTTGTGAAGATGAAGTCGGGCTTCATTTCGATTAGTTCTGTTATGTATGGCGTGTAATCTGGGGCGAAGATTTTTGGATAGAGGGGATCGAGTAATTCAACATCAGGTTTGAGCTTTTTAACGGCTGGTGTGAAATAATTGTAGTTATCGTATCCATATGCATAGTCCTGATGCACCTGGGCGATGGTCTCAACCTCGGGGAATAGTTCCTTCACAATATATGCCGCCTGGATAGCATGGGAAGCTGTAGAGTTGGCGGTGTGGAACACCCAGTCAAATACGCCCTTTGATGCATCCTCCGGATCCTTCCAAGTGCCATACTCTGCCCTCGCCTGACATTGCAGGTAGAAGGTGTTGTTCTCATCACAAACGGGAGCAACTGCAAGGCTATGGTTCGTGCCAGGAATGCCTGTAACGACATCCACCTTATCCTGCAGGCAGAGCTTTTTCGCCTTCTCCACCGTGTCGGAGGGACTTACTCCCTGATCCTCATGAATGACCTTAACTTTTGCCCCTGCTATCCCGCCAGCAGCATTGAACATCTCCGCAAGATAGTCGGCGGTGTTGTGGAAAGGTTCTCCAAAAACGGCTGCAGGTCCTGCTCTGAAAGAGATGACTCCAATTTTAAGCTCCTTCGTAACCTTGGGTGTTGTCGGAGGGGTTGTGGGGGTCGGTGTAACCTGTGCAGGTGGTTGTGCACAACCACCAAGCATCATCCAAGCCGCACCGGCACCGACAAGTTTCAGAAATTCTCTTCTTGTTGACCTGTTCATTCTATCACCAATTTCAATTTATAATTGACATATTTAAAACTTTCTTTGCGATTTAGTTCATTCAATACGAATTAAAAAAATGTAATAACAATTTCACCAGCTGTTAATCCACTCTATTGGATCAGTGAGGGCTGGTGGTTCTGTCTGCTCGGCCGTTACAAGCAAAGCTGGGTCATGGACGTAAGGTCTTTGCAGTGGGTCATCTGATGGAGCTTTCGAAACCACTCCAGGTGCTGCACCCCAGAGAACCCTGTGGTCTTCTTTCCTCACAATCCCCACTTCTCCAAAGCTCTTGTAGCTTCCGAGGTTTTCGAGGGCATCCCTTATGTCGTCATTTGTCGGAAACTCACCTTTCTCCTCATAGGCTTTATTTATTCCAGCTACCCAGAAGTTCAGTGCATCTCCAGCATCGAAGGCTCCCGACTGTGGGAATTGACCAAACCTGCTCTTAAACTCCTTTATCAGCCACTCCCAGTCAGGATCAAAATCCTCAGGTTTGACAGGATATGCAATGCCCTTCTGCGAGGACTGCTGCACATGACCAAAAACCGGAATTTCCCTACCTGTAACAACATAGAAGTCCCAGTATGCACATAGCAATGTGTTTCCACCGGTCCCCTTCAGCAAACCATAGGGGATTAGCTGGTCAATAAATCTGGTTGTGTCAGACCCCCAGAGGCTTGTGAAGATGTAGTCTGGCTTTGAATTCACGAGTTCTGTGATGTAGGGTGTGTAGTCTGGAGTGAAGAGTTTGGGATAGAGGGGATCGAGGAGTTCTACATCCGGCATGAGCTTTTTGATAGCAGCACTGAAGTAGTTGTAGTTGTCATAGCCCCACGCGTAGTCTGGATGAATTTGTCCCACAACCTTTGCGTCTGGTGCGAACTCTTTCAGCAACCAAGCTGCCTGAACAGCATGTGCTACAGCCGAGTTGTTTGCCTTGAAGACCCAGTCCATAACCCCCTTAGACGGGTCTTCTGGGTCTTTCCAAGTCACATAGGGTATTCTGGCCTGACATGCTATGAAGAGAGTGCTGTTTTCCTCTGCTACAGGCGCTGCAGCCATTGAGTTGGCGGTAGAGTTCAAACCCATTATAACATCAACTTTGTCTTCCAAGCACAGTTTCTTGAACTTCTCAACCGTATCAGAAGTGGAGCCTTCCTCCTCGTGAATTACCTTGATTTTTGCTCCCGCCACACCTCCGGCGGCATTTATCCTCTCAACCATCATGTCAATGGCTCTGTGTGCTGGCTCACCAAAAGCTGCTGCAGGTCCTGCTCTGAAAGCGACATAGCCAAGCTTAAGTTCCTTCGTAACCTTGGGTGTTGTCGGAGGGGTTGTGGGGGTCGGTGTAACCTGTGCAGGTGGTTGTGCACAACCACCAAGCATCATCCAAGCCGCACCAGCACCGACAAGTTTCAGAAATTCTCTTCTTGTTGGTCTCATACACCACACCATTTAAATTGTTAATTGTTATTGTTCACATCCAAATTTAAAATTTTCGCAGAATTTGAACAATATTGTATATTTTATAACAATTTACGTGAAAGCAAAACCATTTTTTAATAATTGTGATAAAACATTATACTGCTCAATCCTGCTCAGTCCTTACAGATTCCACTATAATTTTCCCAGCAACAACCTCGTCTATACTGTGAATAACTCCACCCAAATCCTCGATAACCCTCTTTATCTCGTCATAATTTAGGTCATCCCCAAGAATCGTTATCTTTATGGACTCGGTAGCCTGATCTATCTCAGAAAGATGGATATTGACACCATCAACATTTTTGATTTCACTCAATCTCAAAGCAAAAACAGTCGTCTGCGGCTCATGTGGCTTTAATACATCAAGCACGAGCCTTCTTAACCCCTTCACACTAAAAGCTTATTAGCTCCTTATTTAACGTTTTTGCATGTTCGATCTGCACGTCCATACCGTGTTCAGTGATGGAGAACTGATACCGTCCGAAATTGCAAGGAGAATGGTGGCTGCAGGTAACGAAGGCTTTGCAATAACAGACCATGCTGATTTTTCGAATATATCCGATATCCTGTCAAAACTTGAAAAGCTGAAGGATTTTATGGATTTATATGATGCCAAGTTCCTCATTGGTGTCGAAGTTACGCACGTCCCACCGGAACTGATTGGCAAAGCTGTTGAGCTTGCGTGGAGAGAGGGAGCAGAGATAGTAGTTGTGCATGGAGAAACTGTGGTAGAACCGGTTAAGAATGGCACGAATTTTGCAGCTTTGAACGAGGAAATAACGATTCTTGCTCATCCGGGATTGATGTCTGAAAAAGAGGCGGAAATGGCAAGGGAAAATGGTATTCATATCGAGATAACGTCACGAAAAGGACACAGTCTGACCAATGGATATGTTGCCAAACTCGCAGAGGAATTCAGATTCAATCTTGTAATAAACACCGATGCCCACTCACCATCCGATATAATAAACGATGAGATGGCTGAAAAAGTCCTCAGAGGAGCGGGAGTCGAAGATTGGAGAGAGGCACTTGATAACAACAGGAGATTGTTCAGGAGGCTCAGAAAATGATCCTGTTCTCCGAATGTCTTTTCACCATATCATAGGTCATGAAGTTCGCAATTTTTGCAAGCTTCTTTTTCTCTTCACAATCGTCAAAGTAACTGAGAGCTCTAAAGCTTTTTTCTGCAAATTCTACCATTTTCTCCGTAACCTTTGGAATAACTTCATTCTTACCATACTTTTCCTCATAAATCTGAGGAAGAGTTCTGGATTCGAAGATAGAATACTTATCATCGAGCGCCCTTGTATATTCAAGCAAATCGTCAACAATCTGGTAAGCCAGACCCAGATTCAGGCCATACTCAAACAGCTTATCTGCAGCCTTTCTATCATCGCAAACGATCTTGCATGCACTTCTTGCTGAATAGGCAAATAATGCAGCTGTTTTCTTCTCTATACACTCAAAATAATCCTTTTCATCAAAGGGTTCTTTCACGCTGTAAAAGTCCAAAACCTCTCCTTCTGACATCATCATGCCCACTTGGGAAAAATCTTTTATTATCTCTTCTCCATATTTTGATGTAAGTTCGACAGATTTTGATATCAACCAGTCTCCAAGGACTATTGCCAGCGCAATGTCATATTTTTTGTGCAACGCTTGTTTTCTTCTCCTTTTCTCTGCCTTATCAATCACATCGTCATGAACGAGGCTCGCAGTGTGGATGAGCTCAACTGAGATGGCGAGGTCCATGACATCATTGTAATTACCACCACACATCTTTCCACTCAAAAGGACGATAAGAGGTCTGCTCCGCTTACCGCCGGCTGTAATGGCATAAGATAGGGCTTTTTTTATTTTGGGTACAGTATCCACTACTTCAACAAATTTCAACAGGTTTTTTTCGAAAATCTGGTACTCTAACCAGTTTTCTATCACTCGTATTGTTTTTCTGTGTTGAACTTATAACTGTTTCGAGATATTTCGACAAACTTCATTCCCTCCACGCGATAAACACACTCGATAGTATCATTGCTGCTCCAATTAATTGTTTCCAAACCATGATTTCTTCGAAATAGAGATACCCTATTACAAATGCTGAGAGAGGTTCCAGCAATGCCAGAATTGGTGCTCTCTGGACCTTTACATACTTGACACCGTATGCGAACAAGGTGAAAGGGATTGCGGTAGGGATCGTTCCGAGACCTATAACCCACCAAATGTTGGAAACCGTGCCAAAGATGAAAAAGTAGGGAAGGAGTATAATAGTTCCTAAACCAAGATTCAAAAAGGTGATTTGGAGAGGGGAATGATTTTTTCTTGCCTCTTTTGAAAGAATGAAGACAAAGGCATAACTGACTCCAGAAAAAATACCAAATAAAATACCCGTGTTTATTTCGGCATAGGGTGTAAGTATCATGTAAAGACCCCCGATTCCCAATGGAACAGCTATGAGTGTTTTTACCTCTACTTTCTCGCCCATAAGAGCTGACAGAGGGACTACATAAACGGGGGCCATATACAGCAACAGCGCCGCAGTTGCAACTTCCAGATTTTGAATGGCCGTGATATAGTTTACAACCGTCAGAAGGTTGAATATGGCAAGTGAAAAAAGCGTCCTGTCTATTTTTGGTATCTCATGGTTAAGCAGGCATAAAAAGGCGATTATTAAGAGAGCTGAAGAGAATCTGAGAAAGGTAATTGTTAGAGCATCACCTTCAAGATTTCTCACAAAAATGGAGACTGTGCTCATGAGCAATGCTGAGGTGGCAACAGCAGCACTTCCAAGTCGCATGGCAGACTACTGAAGTTCGTGATGCTATAAAGCTTGCTGTGGTCAAAAAATCTAACTTCAGAAGGGGGTTATACAAAACGTGGATGTGGGTATCTGCAAGAGGTGCGGTGAATTTGAGGGTAGATGTGAATGTGGAAAAGGTAGGATATTGTTGAACTCAGAGAAGAGGAGAAAAGTGAGCAAGTTCTTGAGTGGAATCTTGAGACATTTTGGTGAGGAATTTGGTATTGAGGTTGATGAAGAGGGGTGGGCGAGAGTTGAGGACGTTTTGAGAGTTCTGAAAGAAAGATACGGGATTGGAAGAAAACATCTTGAGCTGATTGTAAAATTTGATAAGAAGGAGAGGTTTGAGATTAGAAATGGCAAAATCAGGGCAAAATACGGGCACAGCATTGCAGTAAATACTGCCTGGAGTGAGGGTGGAGACATCCCAGCAAAGTTATACCACGCAACCTCTCCTGAAAACTTTGTATAGTCCTGAAATTTTTGACCTTATAAACCCTACTCATTCCCCCAACACCTC